>Ga0134121_10000635_pt1 | contig 38456 bp, 34 predicted proteins | sample KB301_FD_96463 | JGI IMG/M metagenome (GOLD analysis project Ga0134121, IMG submission 96463) | Terrestrial soil microbial communities without Nitrogen fertilizer from Kellogg Biological Station, Michigan, USA - KB3-0-1 | ecosystem: Environmental > Terrestrial > Soil > Unclassified ...
CCTGAAGCAGCGCGATCCCGCCCACGCCTCCTACTGGCTGCGCGAGTGGCTCAACGACGGCACCCTCGCCGGAGCCGCCTGGACCGGCTTCGTGCGGATGCCGAAGTTCGGGCTGTATCAGATTTTGGAGCGGGTGATGGGGCGGCCATGAGCCGGCCTCTCGCCCTTCTGCGCCCAGCCTATGAAGAGGATGCTCGTGTCCCGGCTCACCCGGAGATCCAACCGCCGGGCAGCTTCCAGATAGGTGATTTCCCCGCGCTTTCGCGCCCGGAGGAGACGGAGAGTCTGTAGGGGATTGGTTGCGGGCTTAAGGCCGGTGAGTCCATGGTTTTGCAGGCCGTTGGCGGCCAGGATGGCGGTCAGCTCCTCGGGCTTGATGAACTTGCGCCAGTCGTGGAGATTCGGGGGCATGAAGCTCGTCCAGCTCCAGTCCTGGAAAAGCTTGATCATCACCAGCTTGCTTTGGAAGGTTCGGTTGATGGTGTCGTAGAAGAAGATGCCGCCGGGCTTGAGGACGCGGGCGATCTCGGCGATGACGCGGGCCACGTCGTTAACGTGCTCTAGGACGTCGCAGCAGTACGCGAGCTCGAAGCTGGCGTCGGGAAACGGCAGGGCCTCTCCTGATCCCGTCCGGTAGTCGATCGCGAGGCTCTCCAGCCGCGCATGAGCTTGGGCGACCTCGATCGACCGCTCCGAGGGATCGATTCCCGTGACGTCGCAATCCAGCCGGGCGAATTCCTCGGCCAGGAGACCGCCGCCACAGCCCACGTCCAGAGTTTTCCGGCCGCGCGGGTCAATCCCCAACTCGTCTACCAGCACCCGCCGCATGTATCCGAAGCGGGCCGGGTTCAGCCCCCGCAAGACGTGGAGGCAGCCTCCCTCGTCCCACCAGGAATTCGCCATCGTGTCGTAGAGATGGTTGTCGATGGGCATGTTCTACTGTTGGATCTCCTGGTATCTCCGGTCCGCCTCCTCGGCCCGGATTCGCTCCGTCTCGTCCTCGGCAAACTCGCCCAGGCTCAGGAGAAGGATTCTCGCCAAACGAGCCCTTCCTGCCTCCGGGAGCTGTAGGACAACGGCTTCGAGCTCTTCCTGTTTATCTGCCATGTCGTCGGTCTCCTGTCTTTTCCTATTCGCGCGCCGCCGGCCAATTCCTTTGATTAGACAGCCTTTCCCGATCCGGAGACGCCCCACGGGGTCCCCCGCGGGGCGTCTCTACATTGGGGGGCTTCGGTAACGAACTTCGGAACGATAACGTCTTTCCCGGCCGGCGAAAACCTACTGCGCAGATCGCGACTTCCCTATCGAGCACCAAGGCCTGCTATGGGAGCGATCCTCGCGAATCACGTCATCGGTTCCAGCCAATGTAGAGACGCCCACGGGGAACCCCGTGGGGCGTCTCAGAGGCGGCGACATCGGCTACGAGCTCCCAGCGCCCCGCGGTCACCCGGAGGGATCCCACTTTCGAGAGGCCCTGCCTTCACGCCACGATCTCGCCGCGCACGCCGTCCTCCGCCAGTCCCACCAACTCGACCTCGCTGAAGCGATTCCACAATCCGGCTCCCTCGGCGCTCATGACGCGCAGGTAGTTGTCCGTCAGGCCGTGGCCCATGCCATCGCGCGGCCTTTCCCAGAGGACGGTCGCTCTCGTGCCCAGGTGGGCGCGATGGAAGTCCTGCTCGGCCTGGGCGGCGGCGGTAAGCATGCGGTCCATCCTCTCCTTCTTTCTTTCCGGTGGGATTTGGCCGGGCATCACTTCGGCCTCGGTTCCTGGACGGGTGGAGAAGGGAAAGACGTGGACTTTGGCGAAGGCGGCCGATTCCACGGTGGCAAGACTCTCGGCGAATTCGGCCTCGGTCTCGCCGGGGAAGCCGACGATAACGTCCGTGGTGACCGCGACTCCCGGAACGGCCGTCCTTACTTTGACGAGCAGATCCAGATAGCTCTCCGCCGTGTAGGGGCGGCGCATGCGACGCAGGGTGGCGGTCGAGCCACTCTGGAGCGAGAGGTGGAGGTGACGGCAGAGACGGCGATCGGACCAGAGATCGAGGAGACGCTCGTCCAGATCCCAGGGGGCGATCGAGGTCAGGCGCAGGCGTGGGATGTCCGTGCCGGCCAGAATCGCCTCGACGAGTTCCGCCAGACGGTCCGTCTCCCAGCGCCAGGCGGAGATCTGGACTCCCGTGATCACAACCTCCTGATAGCCCTCGCGAGCGCGAGCTCTCACCTCCGCCACCACCTCGCCGAGAGAACGGCTGCGCTGATTCCCGCGGGTGAAGGGGATGATGCAAAAGGCGCAGCGCATATTGCAGCCGTCCTCGATCTTCACCATGGCCCGAGTGTGACTCTCCAGCGCCGGAGAGCAGGGAACGGGCTCCGAGACACGAGGCTCGGCGCGCTCGGGGAAAGCCTCATGGACACGGGAGAGGAGATTGTCCTTCTCGGCGTTCGGAACCACCAGATCCACTCCGGCCAGGCAAGCCGCCTTCTCCGGACTCTCCGTGGCCCAGCAGCCGGTCAGAACGGTGCGAAGCCGCCCTCGGCCGCGGCCCGCTGCTTTGCGGGAGCTCCGGGCAGCAGTCCCCGTCACAGTGCAGGAGTTCACGACGTGGAGATCCGCCTCGGCGAGGGTAGCGACCACTTCGTGGCCTGCGGCGGCAAAGTCGCGGGCCAGGCGCTCAATCTCCGCCTGGTTCAACTTGCAGCCGAGGTTGGTAAAGTGGACTCGCATGGGAGATGAGCGGGCCGGACGCCGGGCCGTAAACATCCCGTAAAAGCCAGCCGCGGGAGGAATTCTAGCCGCGGCGGCTCAAGTTGGGTTGAACGCTGGGGCAATTCGAGCCCGTCAGGTTCTCTAAGGCTATGACCGCAAGCAAGATCGTCCCGCTCTCCGCCGCTGTTACGCTGGCGTTCCTGGCGGCCTTCGCACCCGAGCCGGCACGCGGCGCCGCCAGCGAATGGTCGGTCAACCCTCAGTCGCAGGTGCGGCTGATCACGGCCACGAAGGTGGCGCCTCGCACGGGCGAGCTTTGGTTGGGACTCCAGTTTCGCCTCAAGCCTGGCTGGCACGTCTACTGGAAGAATAGCGGCGACGCGGGCTACCCGCCGGCCGTCACCTTCCAGCCCGCGGACGTCTTGGGCAAACCCGAAATTCTCTGGCCGGCGCCCCTGCGCTTCAATCTTCCCGGCAGCCTGGTGGCCTTCGGCTATGAGAACGAGGTGGTCTACCCCGTGCGGGCGCGGCTTCAGCCCGCCCCTGCATCGACTCCCTCCTCGACTCCGCAAGCGAAGCCCGCCGAGGGGGCTCCAGCAGGAGCCCCTGAGCCGCTGAAGATCACTGCCGATCTCGACTACCTGGTCTGCCAGGTGGATTGCGTCCCCTTCCGCTACACGCTGACCCTGGACCAACCGGTGGGCGACCGGGCCGAGCCGGACCCCGAGATCGCGCCTCTCCTCCAGGCCGCGCTGGACCGGCTGCCGAAGACGACAGGAGAGGTGGCCGGGGTGACCACTGAAGTCTCGCTGGACGCCGGCTTCACGAATGGGCCGGACCTGGAAGTCCGTGTGCGTGGCGCCCGGGCCGACGCGGGAAAAACCGACCTCTTTCTGGAATCGAACGACGCCCTGGAGGCCGGCCGGCCGCGGATCAGGGTCCTGCCCGACGGCGTGGTCTTCCACGTGGCCATGAAGCCGCGGGAGACGAACAAACCCCTGCCGGCGCGCACTCCAATCTCCTGGACGGTAACCAACCTGGTCGCCAACGGTCGAAGCTTCAGCCTCGAAGCTCGCCGCGACGTCGAGGTAGCGACCGGTGCGGCTGGCCAACCGGCTGGAAGCGCCCCTCAGCCGCCTGCCAGCCCTCCCCGGCTCGCCCGGCTCCTCCTCTCGGCATTCCTGGGAGGCGCGCTGCTCAACCTGATGCCGCCGGTTCTCGCCCTGCTCCTGGCCGAGCTCTTCGCCTTGCGGGCCGGCGAGCGAGGCCGGGTGCGGGAGGGAGCGGCGGCGGCGGCGACCGGAATCGTGGGCTCCGCCTGGCTCGTGGCGATGCTTGCCATCGCCGCCCACCGGGCTGGGCTGCCGGCCGGCTGGGGAGCGCAGCTGCAGGAGCCTGTGCTGGCTGCCTTCCTTGCCGTAGTCGCGGCAGTTGTGGCCCTCAATCTCTGGGGCGTGGTGGAAGCGCCGCTGGCGCCTGCCGACGCAGCCCCGGTCTCCGGCACAAGCCGGCACCTGCTGGCCGGCCTGTTCACGGTACCGCTCGCCCTCGCCTGGCCGGTGCCTTTTCTCCAAGAGCCCATCGGCTACGCCCTCGGCAGAGGACCGGCGACAGTGGCTGCCGTCTTCGCCGTGGTGGGCTTTGGCCTTGCACTTCCTTATCTGCTCCTCGCCGCCGTGCCGTCGCTGGTGCGCACCCTACCGGCGCCTGGGGGATGGTTGCCTCGCGTCCGGGAGGGTCTCGGCTTTCTTGCCGGCACGGGAGCTTTCTGGGTGCTCTACGCCCTCTCGCGCCAGGTGAGCCCGGAGGGCATCGCGTTCATCGAGCTCGCCCTGCTCGCCATGGCGCTGCTCGCCTGGCTGCGGCACCGCGAGGGGAGCGGCCGGACGTTTCGCGCCGTTCTCGCCGTGGGCCTGCTGGCCTGCGCCGCGGGAGCGCTCTGGCTGGCCGACCACAACCGCTTGGTACCCCGGACTGCCGCCGCACTTTCCACGACCCAAACAAGAGCAACAAACAACACGATTCCAGGAGGTTGAACATGCGTAAGACACTTTTGAGCCTGGCCATCCTGAGCCTCGCCGCCGTCCCTACCTTTGCCGGCAACGCGGTCGGCGACACCGCCCCCACCTTCAAGCTGACGGCGATGGACGGCAAGACCTACTCGCTCGCCGATTTCAAGGGCAAGACGGTGGTTCTCGAGTGGTCGAACCCGAACTGTCCGGTCTCGGCCCGCCACACCCGGGAGAAGACGATGATCGAGCTCTCCAAACAGCACGGCGAGGTCGTTTGGCTGGGAATCAACAGCACCAACCCGAACAGCGGCGACTACATGAAGCCCGCCGAGGAGCTGGCCTGGAACCAGAAGAACGGCATCAACTACGCCGTGCTGGCCGATCCGACGGGAGCCACCGGCCACGCCTACGGGGCACGGACCACGCCCCACATGTTCATCATCGACAAGGACGGCAAAATCGCCTATAACGGCGCCATCGACGACGATCCTCCCGGCCGCAAAGCCAAGGCCGAGCGCGTCAGCTACGTCGGCCATGGGCTCGACGCCGAGAAGACGGGCAAGACCCCCGATCCCGCCACGACGCACCCCTACGGCTGCAGCGTCAAGTACTGAGCGGCGGCGAAACGGCGTGCGGTGAGGCCCGGAGGCGCTGTCCTCCGGGCCTTTTGTCACTCGGCGTACCTTGACGCTCCGTTTGCCCCTGGCCTAGAATCTCCTGTGTTCGCACACATTTGGATGCTTGGAGGCTGGATTTGAACCTGCCCTTGCCGTAGCGCGCGAGCGGCACATTCAACCTGCAACTTTCTAATTGGGAGAGCCTGATGCCGAGTCAAGAAGAAATCATTCAGAAGATCTACGACCTGGTCAGCAAAGGCGCCGGAGTAGCGCTGACCTCCAAGGAGCAGTCTGAGCTGCACGAACGGTATTACGATTGGATCGCGTTGAGGAAACCGGGCGTTCTCACCTCCCCGCAGGAGATCTGGGATACGGAGGACGGCGAGAAGATCCAGAAGCAGTTCGAGAAGATCGGCCGTGAGATGATCCGCCAGAAGAGGTTGCATCTCAAGGTTGCCGCCGCGACGGTGGAGAGCCTGTCCGACTGTCCGCATTGCCCCGATCCGCCGGGCGGCTAGTGGGGCTGTCATACCGCGGGAGGTAAGCGGCTGTTGAAGAGCAAGCATTGGGAATACCTCCTGCTCGTCCTCGTCGGCGCGAAGCTATTTTTCGCCCTCTGCGGCCTCTTCTGGGGCGCTCCATCTCCCGAGGACGCGGCGGGCGACACAATTCTTCCTCACTTGCTACTGTTTCTCCCGCTGTGCGCCTACGCGCTCGGTGGGATCCTTTTGCGCGCGGGCGGCCGGCGCGACCGGCGGGCCGCCTATCTCGGGATGTTCTTCCTTCTCTTGGCGACGCCGTTTTCGAACCGCTTCCTCTTGCGGCTCGTCGCCGTCGGCTCCCCTGGTCTCGGCTTGCCGTCCCTGGTGCTGAGCAGCATCCACGTAGACGCCTTCCTGCCTTACTTTTTCTGGCGCTTCGTCGGAGAGTTCCCCTCGCCGCCCGTCGATTTCCGGACACGGCGAATCCTGAGCGCTGGAACCCTGGCCTCCCTTGTGACCGGCGGCGTCCTCTTCTTGTTGGAGGGAATCAAGTTACTGGTCAACGTTGTCCGGAAATGGGGAACGCCGGGAACTACCCTGAGCAGCTTCGCGCCGGTGAAGCCTAGCGACGCCTACTACAGTGTCGTGCTCGGTCTCGCCATCCTTGCCCTCGGATTCCTGCTGTGGCGGATGCGTGAGACGGGGGAGTCTGAGTCTCGCCGGGCGCGGGTTTTCATCCTCGCCTTGTCGGGTATGGCGCCGTTACTTGTCTACATCCTGATCGACGCGGGGGCACGTTCAGTGCTGGGCCACTCGGCGGATATTCCTACCTGGACATATCTGTTGTTATTCGCGCTCTTCTGCTCAGTCCCTTTCACGACGGGATCGGCGGTGGTCGTCTACCACGTTCTCGATGTTCGCCTTATAGCCCGGAAGGCCCTGCAATACGCCTTCGCCCGCTACTCCGCCATCTGCCTCGCCGTCGTGCCGCTCATGGCCCTGGCGGTCTACCTTTACCTTCACCGGACGCTGAAGATCCTTGAAATCTTTTCGGGACCCAACCTGCCGCTGCTCGGCAGCGCCGCCGCGGTGGGCATGGCGGCGCTGCGTTACCGCAAGACGCTCCTCGACTCCATCGACAGGCACTTCTTCCGCGAGCAATACGATGCCCGCCAGACGCTGACCATGCTGGTGGAGCGCATCCGGGCCACTCATGGCGTGCTGGACCTCGCCAACCTCCTGTGCCGGGAGGCCGACCTCGCCCTCCACCCCGAGAGCGTATCGCTGATGGCTTTCGAGCCCCGCTCGGGCTTGCTGACTGACCCCAAGGTGCGGGGCCGGCGGCTGGACGCCTCGTCGGCTCTGGCCTCTCTCGTCGCCAGCGCCAGCGAGCCGCTAACGGTGGACCTCGAGGACTCCCGCTCGCCGCTCGCCAAGCTGCCGGAGAAGGACCGCTATTGGCTGGTGGACAGCGGCTTCCGCCTGGTCGCGCCGATCCTCGCCCGGGACGGTTCGCTCCTGGGACTCATCGGCCTGGGCGAGAAGAAGAGCGGTCTCCCCTTCTTCAAGGAGGACCGCCAGCTGCTGCGGGCGATCGGCAGCAGCGCCGCCTGGGTGCTGGAGCTGGAGCAGAGCCGCTCGCTGGGCTCCTCGCACAAGAGTTGGCAGGAGCCGGTGGACCGCGAGGCGGTCCTCCCCTTCCCGGAACCGTCAGCCGTCGCCGCCGAGCTCGCCAAGGAGTGTCCCAACTGCGGGCGGCTGTACGCCTCCTACACGGTTTTCTGCAGCCATTGCAGCCGTCGCCTTGAGGCTTCCCACGTGCCCTACGTGCTGCCCGGGAAGTTTCGCTTCGAGAAGCGCATCGGCATCGGCGGCATGGCGTGGTCTACCGCGGTACCGACCTGTCGCTGGGCCGCCCGGTGGCCGCGAAAACCCTGCGCCGCGTCTCGCCCGAGGACGCCATGCGGCTGCGGCGGGAGGCGCGCACGGCGGCAGCCGTGTCCCACCCGCACCTCGCGCCGGTCTACGGCATGGAGACCTGGCAGGGGACGCCGATCCTGGTCATGGAGCTGCTCGAGGGGGGTACGCTCACCCAGCGCATCGAAGGCAAGCGGCTCGAAGCCCGCGAGACCATCGAGCTGGGCATTGCCATGGCCGAAGCCCTGGAGCACCTTCACGCCTCGGACATCCTGCACCGCGACATCAAGCCGAGCAACATCGGCTACACCCGGGACGGCATTCCGAAGCTCATGGACTTCGGCATCGCCCGCGTCATGTTCGACCTGCGCAGCGACTCCGAGATTCCCTCGCCCACCGATCCGGAGGACGATTCCGCCCTGCCGCCGACCTCGCTCTGGCACCACACGCCCACCTCGGCCTCGATGTCCAAGCAGCTCGTGGGCACCCTCTCCTACCTTTCTCCCGAGGCTTTGAACGGCCAGCCGGCAGATACCTCCTTCGATCTCTGGGGCCTGGCCATCGTCCTCTACGAGTGCCTGCTGGGGCGAAAGATTTTCAGCGGCGGCGACATTCACCAGCTGATGAACCGCATCCGCCATGGCCGCGTCCCCGAGTTCGCTCAGGTCCTCCCGGAGCACGACGCTCTACTGGGCGACTTCTTCCGCTCAGCCCTGCACCGCACGATCAACCGCCGTCCGGCGAGCGCTGGCGAGCTTAAGGGTCGGCTGGCCGCCCTACGCCTGCGCCTCGCCAGCTGAAGCACCCGGCGGGTCGATCGACGATCTTTCGCGGTTGGTTCAAGTTCCGTCTAAACAGAACCGCGAGCTTTGGTTTCCTTATTGCTGAAGCTTGACGAGACGAGAAATTCCGGCTTATGATCGTCTCTATCACTGAAACATTGCCGTTTGCAGGTATCCGTTGTGATTGTCCGGCGCTCCGTTCGGTGACGGCGGTCCCAACCATCAGGGCGACAATCTCGCCCAAGGAGAGAGACAATGGCTTACACACAGGAGGGCATCATGGCTCAAATCTGGGTCGCGTTCGGTCAGGGCACCGGCGCGATCCGGGTATCGCAAGAGGCGGCGTTGGAGCTGCGCCGCTGGTATTTCGACGCGATCACTCAGCAGATCATCGATCAGCAATGGGAATCTCAGGCGTTGCAGGTGTTGGACCGTATCCGCGCCATCGGCAGCCTGGCGGCGCTCAAGGCCACCGGCTCCGGAGCCACGGCAATTGGCCCCCAGGAGGTCTACGACTCGGCTTCGACCGTGCAGGACACCTCGGACACCCAGCTCTGCCCGCCCAAGCCGCCGGTTCTCTAAGGGCTTTGCTCCGGAAGGAGGCGTGCTGAACAGGTCGATCCTGGCGCGGCTGGTTCCACCACTGGCAGCCTTCAAGCTGGTGTTGGGGCTGGCCGCGTTTTTCATCACCTATAACGACCGGAACGACGCCAGCCTCGACCCAACCTTTCCCCACTTCTTCTTCGGGATGTTTCCGCTCGCCTTCGGCGCCACGGCAGCCCTGCTGCTGCTCTGTGGCCGGGAGGATCGCCGGGCGCTCTCCCTGGGTGGCTTCTTCCTGGTGACCGCAACGGCGTGGTCCAACAAGCCGCTGTCCCTTTTCTCGGCGGCATACCCCGGCCCGAATCTCTTCTCCCTGGCGAACGCCCTGGAAGTTGACGCCTTCATGGCGTTCTTCCTCTGGCGCTTCGTCCGCGATTTCCCGCAGCCGGCGGTGTCGCTGCCCGTCCGCCGCCGCATTCGATTGGCGGTGCGAGCCAGCGCGGCAGCCGCCTTGATCCTCTTTGCTCTCAACCTGCTCTTGTTCGTCCTCAGGACCTTCTCGGTTACAGGCGGGAGGCTCGTGCGCTGGTTGGTCTGGCTCAGCCCGAAGCGGGGAGAAGGGGCCTACTACACCGTGGTCCTGGGCCTTACCGCGGCGGCTTTCGGCCTCCTCCTCTGGAAGGCCAACGCCGCTCGCGGTGAAGAGCACCGGCGCGGCCGTGTGTTCCTCCAGATCCTGGCCTTCACCCTGGGTCCCATGGTGGCCGAGGTCGTTCTGGAGCTGTTCGTGCCCGGCTACGAGGACCGCCTGACCTCCCGCCCGCGCGAGCACCTCTATACCGTGGTCCTGGCGATGCTGCCGGCGCTCACCCTGCCGGTGACGGTGCCCTACGCTGTCCTGGTCCACCGGGTCCTCGACGTCCGGCTGATCGCCCGGCGCGCCCTGCAGTACGCTCTCGCCCGTTACTCGGCGCTCACCCTGGTAACGGTGCCCCTGACCGCCCTCGTCATCTACCTCTACGTCCAACGCAGCAATACCGTGGTCAACCTGTTCACGGGGCCGCGGGTGCTGTTGCTTCTCTCGGTGGCTGCCGTGGGCGCCGCCGGACTGCGCTACCGAAAGCGATTGCTCGACGCCATCGACCGTCGCTTCTTCCGCGAGCAATATGACGCCCGCCAGATTCTCACCCTCCTGGTGGACCGGATCCGCTCGATCAAAGACTCGGCCAGCCTTGCCAATCTCATCTCGCGCGAGATCGACCTGGCGCTCCACCTAGAAGGCAACGCCTTGCTGGTGTTCGATCCCCGCTCCGGCATGCTCGCCGATCCGCGCAGCCGGGCGCGCAAGCTGGATGCCTCCAGCCAGCTCGCCCGGGTGGCCTCCAACGCCAGCGATCCGCTGGAGATCGACCTCGAGAACCCCTTGTCGTCCCTCCACAAGCTGCCGGAGAAGGACCGCCACTGGCTGGTCGACGGCGGCTTCCGGCTCATCGTCCCCATCCTGTCGCGGGACGGCACGCTTCTCGGACTGATGGGGTTGGGAGAGAAGAAGAGCGGGCTGCCCTACCTCGGCGAGGACAAAGAGCTGCTCCACGCCATCGCCAGCAGCGCCGCCTGGGTGCTGGAGCTGGAGCACGAGCCGGCTGGGCAGCCCTTCTGGCAGGTCCCGGAGGGACCGCCCCCCGAACCGGCGCCGGCCGTCACCGAGCTGGCCCGGGAGTGTTCCAATTGCGGCGCCTTGCACCCGTCGTACACCGTCTTCTGCAGCTCGTGCAGCCGCCGTCTGGAGCCTTCCCGGGTGCCCTATATGCTGCCGGGCAAGTTTCGCTTCGAGCGCCGGATCGGCGGGGGAGGGATGGGAGTCGTCTACCAGGGATCGGACCTCGCCCTGGGACGTCCGGTGGCCATCAAAACCCTGCGCCGGGTCTCGCCGGAGGATGCGATGCGGCTGCGCCGTGAAGCGCGCACGGCGGCGGCGGTCTCCCACCCTCACCTGGCGCCGGTCTTCGGCATGGAGACCTGGCAGGGGACGCCGATGCTGGTGATGGAGCTACTGGAGGGCGGCACGCTCGCCCAGCGCGTCTTCCGCGAAGGGCAGTCCGAGAGGGAGACGGTCGAGCTGGGAATCGCCATGGCCGACGCCCTCGGCCAACTCCACGCGGCCGACATCCTCCATCGCGACATCAAGCCGAGCAACATCGGCTACACCCGAAACGGCGTGCCGAAGCTGATGGACTTCGGCATCGCGCGGGTGATCTTCGAGTTGCGCGACGAGGAAGCGCAGGAGGAATTCGACGAGGAGGACCCCGAAGTCGCCGTGTGGCAGGCTGCCGGCGAGGCGGGGCTCGACGCCCGTCACCGCTTCGTGGGCACCCTTTCCTATCTATCTCCCGAGGCGGTGCGAGGTGATCCGGCGGACGCCGCGTTCGATCTCTGGGGCCTGTGCGTGGTTCTCTATGAGTGCCTGTTGGGGCGCAAGGTGTTCAGCGGCACCAACTCGCAGATCTTCGAGCGCATCCGCTCCGGACTGGTGCCGGACTTCGCCCAGGTCTGCCCCGGCAGATCTCGGGCGCTGGCGGACTTTTTCCGCGAGGCCCTGCATCGCACACCCTCCCGCCGGCCGGTCACGGCACGGGACCTGCGGCGGCGGCTGGAGGCGGTAAGAGAGAGCCTCTGAATGAAGAATGGCGAATCAAGAATGGCGAATGGTAAGAGGAAACCCCTCAGCGATCATTCTTCATTCGTGATTCGCCATTCTTCATTCCTTAGTACGGTCCCCCCATCTCCATGATCGTCGCCTTGAGCTTGGTGGCCACGCCCATGCCGTCGCCCAGGGGAATGACGGCGGCCTGGAGCTGCGGGTGCATCATGAGGTAGCCGTTGAAAGCCCGCAGCGCGTCCGCCGAGCGGTCTTCCTCCTCCGGCGGAACCGCCACGTGACCGCTCCACAGTAGGTTATCGATCAGGATGACGCCACCCACCCGCAGCCGCGGCAGAACCTGGTCGAGGTAGCGGCGATACTGCATCTTGTCGGCGTCGATATAGACGAGGTCGAAGGTGCCGGGCAGGCGTTGAAGGACGTCGAAGACGTCGCCCTCGATCAGCTCCACCCGGTTTGCCAGCTCCGCCTTCGCCACATAGCGCCTGGCCATCGCGAGGCGAGCGGGGTCCACGTCGATGGAAATGACGCGGGCCTCGGGGCCACCCCGTGCCAGACAGATGGCACCGTAACCGATGGCGGCGCCGATCTCCAGGATCAGGCGCGCCCCGGTCGCGCGGACCATGATGCTCAGAAAGCGGCCGACTTCCGGGTCGGAGATCGGCACGTCCTCCCGCTCGGCGTACTCCTCGATCTCCCGCAGGACCAAGTCGCGCGGCGGCTGGAGACGCTCGATGTAGGCCTCCTGCTCCGCATGGAGAATGGCGCCCTTACCGTGCTTCATGGCGTCTTCATAGGGTCATTTCTGCGGCTACCGCACCTACTGCGGCGCCGAAGGAGACGAGGGGCTAGCCCCTGTAGCGCTGGTGAGCTTGCGCGAGCCGCCCGGGATCCAGGCGATGTTCTCCAGTGAGACGGAGCGCTTCCGTCCGGCGGTGGTCCGGGACTGGATGGAGAAATTGGCGGACAACTGCACGCGGCACGGCGCGTCCGGCGGCGGTGAGTCCAGAGCCACCTCCACTTCGTGGATGCCCGGCCCGGAAAAGTTCGTCTCTCCCCCACCGCAGTTGGCCTGCACCAGAACCGCAGGGGAGCTGGCGCCAGAATCGAGCGCCAGCGAGTAATCCGGCTGGTTCATCGCCGGAATCTGGACGAGCAGCCAGACGACGCCCGGCCCCGTCTGGTCGGTCACGCGGATGTCGCCGCGATCGGCCATCCAGCGCCGCGCCAGCACTTGCTTGTCGCCCCCCGGATCGACCGGCAGCCAGGTGGGCGAGAAGGTGAGCTTGGGGCTCGAATCCTGAGCCGGCACCTCGATCTGGAAGCCCTTGTATTCGTTTCTCCCCACCGGCTCGCCCAGGCCATTGAGGGCCCACTGCTTGCCCTCCCGGCCATAGAGGCCGACCACCACCTGATACTTGCCGGCAGGCAGCGGCGGCGCCAGAGCCGACTGGTAGACCTTGAACTCGTCGGTCACCGGAGCACCCTCCCGCCAACGCTGCGGGAAGGCATGATCGAAAGTGCGGGCCACCTTCTGCTGGTTGTCAAGAAGGTGGACGAAGACCGTGGGGGTCTCTCCCTCCAACGGTGCAGAGGGCGTCCAGGTCAGGCGCACGGTCTGGGCCTGGCCGAAGGGCAGCCGCACCAGGATCGGCTCGACCTCGACTCGCGCCACGGGGGTCTGTTTGCCGCCGCCACAGCCGGCGGTCAGCGAGATCGCGACCAACGATGCGACCAAAGAATTGGGAAGAGAGATTTTTGGGATGCTCATGAGTGACGGGGACGCTAGCTAGCAACAGGGGCCGCTGTCAAGCCGGGGCGCTCGGCGCCGTCGAGGCCGCTCAAGGACGATAGGTGGCTGAGCAGTCCGGGCCTTCCCAAACGGTGACTTCCTCGAGCGGTGCGGCCGGCAGACGCTCGGCCAGGCTGGTGAAGAACCAGGCGGCAATCCGCTCGGTCGTGGGGCTGGTCCGGTCGAAGGGCGGCACGGTGTTGAGGTCGCGGTGGTCGACTCCGGCGACCAGCTCACGCAGCGCCGCCTGCACCTCCACGAAGTCGTAGGCCATTCCCTCGGCGTCGAGCCCTTCGGCGCCGAGGGCAACCTCGACCCGCCAGGAGTGGCCATGGACCGGCTCAGGGGACCCTTTGTAGGAGGTGAGGTGATGAGCCGCATCGAAGCGGGCGGTCACCCGCAACAGGTAGGACGGCACGGGTCATTTCCCATCCAGGAGCTGCTGCACGTGGGCCACCACCATCTCCAGGGCGACCTTGTTTTCCCCGCCCTCGGGGATGATGATGTCGGCCCACCGCTTCGAAGGCTCGACGAACTCCAGGTGCATGGGACGAACCGTTTCCAGGTACTGGCGCAGCACGTCCTGCACCGACCGCCCGCGCTCCGTCATGTCGCGGCCCAGGCGGCGGATCAGCCGCAGGTCGGCGTCCGTGTCGACATAGATCTTGAAGTCGAGGAGCTCGCGCAGGTTCGGCTCCACGAAGATCAGGATTCCCTCCAGAACGATCACCGGCTGGGGCGTCACCCGCTTGGTGCGCGCCGTGCGCCGGTGGCGGACGAAGTCGTAGATCGGCACCTCCACCGGATGACCCGCCTTGAGCGCCGCGAGATGGGCCACCAGCAGGTCGTTGTCGAGAGCCGACGGATGATCGAAGTTGTGGTGCAGCAGCTCGGTCTCGCTGCGCCAGTCGACGTCGGAGTAGTAGCTGTCCTGCTCGATGAGGGTGATGCGGTCGGCGCCCACGGCCTCGACGATGGCCCGCGCCACCGTCGTCTTGCCCGAGCCGGTGCCCCCCGCCACGCCGAGGACGCAGGGCTTGAACCGCGAGTCCGTCAGCAGGGGCTGGAGCAGCGGTTCCGTGTCGACCATGGCGGGGGATTGTAGCTCTTTCCCGGCAAAGACTTTCCCTCGCGCTATCGCTGGCAGCGCCGGCAGTAGTAGGTGCTGCGGCCGGCCTGGACGATCCGCCGCACGGCGCTGCCGCAGACCAGGCAGGGCTCGCCCTCCCGATCGTAGGCCGCCAGCGACACCTGGAAGTAGCCGCTCCGTCCCTCGCCGTCGGCAAAGTCGTTGAGGGTCGTGCCGCCCTGGGTGATGGCCTGGCTCAGCACCGCGACGGTCGAGGCGGCGATGCGGTCCCAGCGTGCCGCCGAGATTCGCGCCACCGATCGCGCCGGGTGGACTCCCGCCCGAAACAGCGTCTCCGAGGCGTAAATGTTCCCCACGCCCACCACCACCCGGGCGTCCATGAGAAAGGCCTTCACCGGCCCGCGTTTCCCCGCCGCCGCCCGCGCCAGCGTCTCGCCGGAGAAGCCGCCCTCCAGCGGTTCGACGCCGAGATGGGCGAAATGGGGGTCCGCCTCGATCTCCGCCGTCTTCAGGGCCAGCACGAGTCCGAAACGGCGCGGATCGCGAAAACGCAGCCGCCGGCCGGACCGCAGATGGAAGGCCACGTGCTCGTGGGGCTCGAGCGGCTCCTCGCCAGCAGCCAGCGTCAGGCGGCCGCTCATCCCCAGGTGCACGGCCACCGTCCGCTCGCCGGAGAGATCGATCAGCAGGTATTTCGACCGCCGCCGCAGGGCGACCACGTCGCGTCCGGCCGCGCTACGCCGCAGGCGGGCGGTTTCCACCGGCTCGCGCAACGCCGGGTTGCGCACTTCGACGCGCACGATCCGGTCGCCGACGAGGTGGGGCTCCAGGCTCCTGCGCAGGACTTCGACCTCGGGTAGCTCGGGCATTGGCGGAGTCTATTTTGGATTGGTGGACGAATGGCACTTGACAATGAGGCGTAAGTTGGCGTAAAAAAGGCGCAACATGATCAACCAAGCCACCTTCCCGCTCCTCCTCGCCCTCTCTCCGGCCTTCCAGGCCGACCCCTCGGCTGCGCTGGAACGGCGGATTCGCCGTTCGATGCTGCGCCGGGAGCCCGTCACCGCCGGCACCCTGACCGAGCCTTACGAGACCGGAAGCTCGGCGTCGCCGCTACGCCTGCTCATGGCCACGGAAGGTTTGGAGGTCAGCGTCACCACCGCGTCGCCGCGCATCCTGCGCGAGCTGGATCTCCTGGTGGAGCTGGACCGCCGCCACTCCGTGGCCGTGCGGATCGTCGTCCCGGTGTTGCGGACTCCGGACGCCGCTGCCCGGCTGGAGGCGGCCCGCAGGCTCGCCGCCGAAGGAATCACGACCCGGCTGGTGCTCGCCCCGGCTCCCGGGTCGCGCGCCACGGATGTTCGCACTCTCCTCGCGGAAGCCCGGGAGGACGGCATTTTCGACGTGGAGATCGATCTCGGGAGCGCACTGGCTTCGGGGGAGCGGAGCCGTCTCCGAGCGGCCTTCTGGAGCCTGCGCCTGGAGCACGGCTTCCCGCGCGACATTCCCGGCCGAGGGTAAAACGCCCGTTTAGAGCAGATCCTCACTCCCAACCCCTCTCTCCCAGCCTCCCCTCCACGGCCGGGAGAGAGGGGCTCTTTTTCTGATGAGGGTCAGCGGCCGCCTTGACTCAGGCTCGCCACCAGGCGGGCGAGGGCCACGTCAGCCTCACCGCTCTCGCCCTTGATCTGCAGCTCGGTCTCCAGGAGATCGGAGGGGAGCTTCGCCAGGAAGGGCTCGGGCAGACGGCTGGCGGCGAGGTAGGCCCGGTGGAGGCGGAAAGGGTGGAGGCCGGCCAGCGGATTCTTGCCGCCGATCGGGATCTCGCCCTGGAGCGCCGGTGCATGCTGGTTCTTGAAGCGGCCATAGTTCGCCTCGGCCGCGGGAACCCGGGCGACGCGCATCATGCCGCGGATGGCTACGAGCTGACGGCAGAAGGAAGAGAGCAGGGAGAAGAAGGTCAACCGGGCGGCCAGCGGGTCCTCGGCCGAGCCGATCAGACGGCGGAGCCGGTCCAGAGCCTCACCGCCACGGCCGGCGGCGATGGCGTCCAAGAGCTGCCAGACGTCCTCCTCGCCCCGGTCCTCTACCGTCTCCTCCACGAGCTTGCGGTCGATCGGCCCGCTATCCGCCAGATTGGCGAGCTTGCGATACTCCCCGGCGAGTCGGCCGGTGGAGTCCGAGTCCACGCCGCCGGTGGACCGGCCGCGGCCGTCGCTGTCCTGCCGGAGGGTGCGCCGGGCGAGCTCCGTCAGGGCGTCGGGAGTGATTCCCACACCGGTCTGGCGCTCGAGCTCGCCTGCCAGAAGCTCCAGCCCCTGCCAGCTACCGCGCTCGGACTCGACGCGGCCCAGGCTGAGGACAGCTCCTTTCTCCTGAAGCAGCAGGACGACGGGGTGGTCCGCGGCCACGGCGCTCTCGGCGAGCACGATCGCGTGCCCGGGGGGAAGTCCCGCGCGCACGACTTCGGCCAGCTCGGAAAGATCGCCTTCAGCCGTTCCCTGGAGACCCTCACGCCGTGCCGCCTCGAGCAGTCCGGCGAGAGCGCCGCGCAGCTCCTCCACCTGCTTTTTCCCCCGGCCCCGGCCGCCACGTGCCTTCCCTTCGAGAGCCCAGACCGGCAGCTCGCCCAGGGCCTTCTCGGGAGCGCCGGCGTGGGCGTCGAGGTCGAAGAGATGAAGGGCCTGGAGGAGGCGCGAAGCCGCCTGGCGCTCCCGGCTCGAGAGGGGCCGCGTCCCACCGTCCGCCAGAGGCACCACCTCCGCCGCATCGTCGATCAGCTCGCCGGCGGCATTGCGGTCCGCGAATACCGCGGAATCGACGGCCACCGACACCTTGCCCGGCGAGAAGAGAGAAAAGGTTCGAAGGTCCTGAAGGAGGCGCGCAAGGGAGGCGGGGCGGCGGTGCACTTCCACCGCGTCCGGCGGCAGGCCGGCTCCCTTGGCCAGGGCCTCGGCGATACGCTGCGCGGCGGGCTCGGCCAACACGACGTCACCCTGCACCAGGCAGACCTGGGGCGGCGATCCACGGCTCAGCCGGGAGAGAAAAGACTCTACGGGATCGGCCATACGGAAACACAAAGGCGAGGAGGCCGCAGCGGCTCTCCTCGCCTTGGAGCTTCGAGCTTTGGGTTATGAGGCCTCGACCTCCAGGAGCCCCTTTTCCGCCAGCTCCTGACAGTCGATGCAGAAGCGCGCCCAAGGCACCGCCTCGAGGCGCAGAACATTGATGACCTGTCCACAGTTCGAGCAGTGCCCGTACGCCCCGTCTTCCATCCGGCGTAACGCGTTCTCGATTTGCAGGAGAGTCGTGCGTTCGGCGTCGGACAGGGAGAACATCAGCTCCCGGTTGTATGCGTTGTTCGCGCGGTCGACGATGTCTTCCGTCCCGTCGTCCGCGGACTCCTGCCCCGCCCGGAGGTCCTGCTTGTACATGTCGAGGATCTCGTCTCTCTGTTTCTGCAACCGTATGCGCAGGGCATGAAACTGGTCCTGCGGCACCTCCGCGGTCGCCTTGGCCTTCTCGGTTCTGGCCACGCTGCGTCTCCTTTCGACAGGGCTCTAAAAAGTTCCCTATGATACTCCCTTACCAGCGCCCTACAAGCGCTCGGCCTACAAGGGCTCGCGATGATAGCTCATTCCAGCCTCAATCGAGAGCGCGCGGTAAATCTGCTCGTACAGCACGACCCGTGCCAGTTCGTGAGAGAGCGTCATGGGACCCAGCGACAGCACTTCGCGAGCGCCGTCGATCACCGCGCGGTCGAGGCCCAGGTCGGAGCCGATGAGGAAGACGATCGGGTGCGGCCACTCCTCACGGAGGCGGGCCAGGCGCTCCGAGAGCTGCTCCGAGGAGAGGCTTGCGCCGCGGCTGTCGAGGGCGAAGGTCCAGGCGGACGGAGGTACGGCGGCGAGCAGGGCCTGTCCCTCGGCTCGCAGCCGCTGGGGATCCTCGGCCGCGGCCCGGGCACGAATGGGCACGTCTCTCACCAGGGTCGAGCGGGCGATGCGAGCGATGCGCTGCCGGTAGGACTCGCAGATCTCTTCCCAGTGGGAGCGCTGGTGCCGTCCCGCCCAGAGGACGGCGAGCTCGCGGCCCACCTCAGCCGACCGCGGTCTCGTCGAGGTCCGGCTGCGAGCCGCCGACCAGGTAGGCCTCCCACTCGTCGAAGAAGGCCAGCGAGCGGAGGTCGCGCATGCGGTCGAGGAAGACGATGCCGTTGAGGTGGTCGAACTCGTGCTGGACGATGCGGGCCTCGAAACCGGTGACGACGTAATCGAGGGCGTTCCCCTCGCGGTCGAGCCCCTGCACCCGCACCTTGGGATGCCGCGGCACCAGCCCGCGCAGATCGGGAATGGACAGGCATCCTTCCCAATCGTAGGCGAGCTCCCGGGCCTGGGGAGTGATCATCGGATTGACCACCACGTGCAGGGGGATTTCCGGCGGGCCGGCGGCCTGGTACACGAAGATCTGAGCCTCTTCGCCCACCTGCGGAGCCGCAAGCCCCACGCCGTGGGACTCGCGCATGGTCTCGATCATGTCGTCGATGAGCGCCTGGAGCTCGGGATCGCCGATCTGCGCCGGCGGAACCGGAACCGCCGGAGTGCGGAGGGCGGGATGGCCGAGGCGGACTATGGTTCTCAGGGGCATGATCTAGCGGGCATTATAGCCCGGAGGGCCGGAACTGCCTGCAAATGGTATTCTCCAAGCCATGGTGAGAGGCTCGGGGCGGTCCCTCCAAAGCGATCGGAAAAGGCGCTGGATCAAGCGCCTCCTGTTGGCCGGAGTGGCGGTGGGAGTGCCCGTCGCGGCAGGCTCGCTTCTGCGCCGCCGCGCCGAGCCCCCCTCGGCTCCCCGCTGGGGACGCGCTCATCGCTATGCCGGCCGCTCCGGCCCCGAAGTGATCTTCCAGGAGCTTGGCAGCGGTCCGCCAGTCCTTCTCCTCCACTCCTTCGGTCCTGGCTACGACGCCAATCAATGGCGGGCGGCAGCCGAGGTCCTCGCCGAGCGCCACCGCGTTTACGTTCCCGACCTGCCCGGCTGGGGGCGCACCCGGGCACCGGGCGGAGCCCAGCGGCCCGAGCTGTACGTTGACATCGTCGCGGACTTCCTGGCTGGTGTGGTGCAGGGGAAGGCCGTGGTGGTAGGTGCCGGGCTGGCGGCGGCCTATGCCGTCCAGATCGCGGTGGAGCACCCGGACCGGGTGAGGGCCATCGGCCTCGTGTCTCCGCTCGGCCTGGGTGGCGACGATCCGGCTCGGTCCGTGGCGCAGTCCTTCGTGGGAAAGCTCCTAAGGGTGCCCTTGCTTTCCGCCTCGGTGCTGGATGCCCTCACCAGCCGGACCGCCGTGGAGCATCACCTGCGCAAAGAGGTCTACGCCGCGACCGAGCGAGTGGACGCGGCCCTCCTCGAGCATCACTACCGCGCCAGCCATACTCCCGGGGCCCGGGCCGCCCTCGCCGCCTATCTGCGCGGCGACCTCTGGCTGGACGTTTCCCAAGAGCTTTCCCAGCTCGAAGTGCCTGTCTGGCTCGCCTGGGGCCGGCAAGCCAAGATCCCGCCCGTCGCGACGGCCGACCACTGGCTCCAGCATTTACCTGAGGCGAGTCTCGACGTCTTTGAAGGGGCCGGAGCCCTCCCGCACGCCGAGATCCCGGCGCTGTTTTGCCGGGGGCTGGAGCGGTTCTTGGATGAGGCGGGGGGGTGAGGTGTTTGGAAAGTTCGGTCGCGACGCCCATCCCCGCCCGGGCATAAATGCCAGGGCTAGGCACGACGCCGGATGAATCCGGCTTGAAGTCCCCTTCAGGGGGCGCTGTTTATAGCCCCGGCATTCATGCCCGGGCGAAGTTGGGCGTTGCGACGGTCTTCATCGCCTACTCCGCCGGCTTGCCCAGAATCCCGATCAGCTCGTCTTCGTGCCGCTTCAGCTCTTCGGGCGTCTTCGCCTCCAGCACCAGCCGCAGGAACGGCTCGGTGTTCGAGGGGCGGACGTTCGCCCACCAGTCGGGATAGCTGAAGGTGATGCCGTCCAGGTAATCGATCTGGGCGTCGGCGAAGCGGTGGGCGAGCTCGTCCTTCTTCCCCAGTCAGGGCAAGAAGCACCAGGCGCGTTCGTCAACCGGTAGTGCCTACAGCTGAGTCAGCCCCCGCGCCATGGGCGTGCGGGGGGGCGCCCCAAGCTTTGGGAGGGAGACGGCATCTTCGCTATTAAGGTGAATCGCCCCTCGTCGTGCCTGTCATATTGGTCTCGGGTCGCGATTCGCCGGACCTTGGCGCCAACTGAGTCGAATGCTTCCAGAGGATTTCAAAGTGATTCACGTAAATATCGAAAAGGCGTGTATTGACCTCTGAACCGTGAGTAGTCTTCGATATCCTCAATATTGGGGCTTCCCCTCCACGCCCCGCATAGTGGTATGATTCCAAGAACATAGTCTTCTCATGAATTGCAAGAAAACACAGAGGCGTTAACGTGTAGGTATGGCCATTGAATCGCCCCACCACGTCTCCCGCGATATTCTTGTTCGTACCGTCGAACTGCCCATAGTAGGTTCGTGCGACATCACTGGCCGTTTTCAGCTCGTCAAAGCATCGCGTTTCGTGATACCACAACTCCCACGCGGGGGAGTTGAACGGTGGAGTAGTGTCCTCATGGCTTTCTTCTCTTTGGGCTCTTGTCTTGGCGGCCTCGGAGCTCACGTCGAGCAGCAAAGCTCTGACATTAATGCCTGCTGTAAGGGCCGCGGCAGTCGGGCCATATAGTCTGCCATGTGGGCATAGAAAGTCGCCAAGCGATATGCCTAAAATGCGGATTTCCTCTCCGCGGCGCGCGTGAAGAAGGATCTTTTCGAGGTCTTCTATTGCTCGCTGGCGATCGTTATACACAGCGCTTAATCCACTGTCGATAGCTCCGGAAGTTATCGCTACAGTCGTTTGTAGGTTATCGATACTACGATCGAGACGATTGACTTCACTCATCACTCGGTGAACGAAACGGTCGTGCATGACGAACTCGAAGATCAATCCGATGAAGCTTGTCACAAGTACAACCTTGCCACCTTCCCATAGGACTCCAGACCAGAGGAAACTTACCGCATGCAGGGATTCGCCGATGGCCATGAGAAAGAGCCCAACGGCGATGGAGACAACCGTTGCAGTTATAACGACTCGGTACCGCCTAAGGAATGCCTGCAATAACGAATCCGATTCGGCCATGATAAAACGCCTCCGGCGCTCGCGTCTAACGATACGTCTCTCTCAGCCCAAGCCGCCATACTCGCTGCCTTAGGCTGATGGGTTTCTCGAACTAGCCTCGGCCCTAGCTATGAAAATTTCTTCAAAGATTACACTACTTCCTTATCCGCGTCAAGACAATGCAGGTAGGCGCAGGTGAACCCCGAGAGAGCGTCGGAGACGCTTCAGGAAATCTACGCCGAAAAACTCGAAGTGGTCGACGATGCGGCGTCGAGTAGGAGTGTGGAATAGCTCCGGTCGTCTTGGCGGGCTCATCCAACGTCTCTTCGTAGGCGCTTGCTCGCCGGGTGCCGAGTTCCTCCGCGGCGGTCCCCTCAATGAGGCTTTGGCAAAGCCGACTCTATGCGAGAGCCTGAGTAGGTCCATCCCGTGGTACCCTAACTGAGGGAGCTTGAGGCCCGGTACCTGGGCAGAGAATCAGTGTAAGATGAATAGCCTGCTGGAACAGGCCCGTCTCTGGTTAACGGAGGACCCTGATCCGGAGACGCGATCCGAACTCCAGGAGCTTCTGGACTCGGATAACGAACCGGCGATTGCGGAGCGCTTCGGACCACGGCTCGACTTCGGCACTGCGGGGATCCGCGGTGTGCTCGGGGCGGGTCCAGGGCGCATGAATCGAGCCAATGTGCGTCTAGTAACTGCGGGGTTGGCGAAGGTTCTTCTTGAGCAGGTTCCCGGAGCCGCCGCTCGCGGTGTCGTCGTGGGGCGCGATGCACGCATCCTTTCACCGGAATTGGCATCCGACGTCTGCGCAGTGCTTGCGGGTTCGGGGATTCGGGTCCATTCTCTGGAGGACCCAGGACCGACGCCCCTTTTGGCCTTCGCGGTTCTCGAGCTCGGGGCTGCAGCCGGAGTCATGATCACAGCCAGCCACAATCCCCCCGAATACAACGGATACAAGGTTTATTGGGAGAATGGAGCGCAGATCATCCCGCCCTTCGACCGAGAAGTCAGCGCCGCTGCGGCAGGCTTGCGCTCGCTCGCCGAGGTGCCGTGGACTGATCTCGCAAGCGCGCGGTCCCGGGGCCTCCTCGTGCCGCCGCCTTCCGATCTGGAGGACCGCTATCTCGAGTCCCTGGATCGATACACCTTCCCCTCCGCACTTCCGGCCGGAGCGCCGGACCCGCTCATCGTCTACACGCCTCTCCACGGCGTGGCTCTCGGACTCGTGGCCCGCGTCTTCGAGCGGCGGGGGTTCCGGCGCCTAAGGGTCGTGGCCGCTCAGGCCCAGCCGGACGGCCGCTTCCCAACGGTGCGTTTTCCCAACCCGGAGGAGAGCGACGCCCTCGGTTTCGCTCTTGAACAGGCTCGCGTGGAAGGGGCGGTGCTGGTGCTGGCCAATGATCCTGACGGGGATCGGCTCGCCGCAATCGTGCGAGATGAGGAGGGTTCCTACCAGACCCTCACGGGAGACCAGATTGGCTGCCTCCTCGGGCACCACATCCTGGCCTCGCGGCGCGACACCGGCAGGCTGCCTCCCCAGGGATTCGTCGTCAATACGATCGTCTCTTCCAATCTCCTGGCACGTATCGCGGAATCCTTTGGTGTGCGCTGCGAGCGGGTTCTCACGGGGCTGAAGTGGATCTGGAACCGCGCGCTTGAGCTGGAGGCGCAGGGCGGCGCGTTTCTTTTCGGGTACGAGGAAGCGCTGGGTTACAGCGTCAGCCCCTCGGTTCGCGACAAGGATGGGATCAGCGCGGCCATCCTCTTGGCCGAGATCGCTCGTCTCTGCGCGGCGGAGGGAAGGACCCTCCTCGACCGGCTCGACGAACTCTATCAGGAATTCGGAGTCTTTCTGACTCGGCAAGTAAGCATCCAGCTTTCCAGCCTTCTTCACCTCGAGCGCACGCAGCTGTTGCTGGGTCGCCTCCGGGAGAATCCGCCGGACGAGGTCGCGGGCAAGCTGGTCCTGCGCCTGTGCGACTGGCAGGGCGGCAGGATCTGGGATCGCCAGTCCGGCCGGAACTCAGTGGCGCACCTTCCTTCCAGCCAGGTTCTCCAACTCGATCTTGAAGGCGATTGCCGGATCAGCTTCCGACCGAGCGGAACGGAGCCGAAGCTCAAAGTCTACCTGGAGGCTTCGGAGCCGCCCGACGGGCTGCATCAGCTCGCCGCCGCGAAGCGTCGAATTCTCACTGTCCTGGATCATCTGGAAGCTCACGTTCGCGGCTTGCTTGGTAGCATTGCTGCATGAAGTCCGGCAAATGCAGAGCGTGGATCCAAACGAGCTCGTCGCTCTTCTAAAGCCGCAGATGGAGTTCGTGGCAGACCTGGCAGTCCGGCGGCAGCTCGATACCGAGACGTTCTACAAGCCCCCGTCCGCTGACGAGCCGGCGGGTCAAGAGGAGGATCGCCGGGCGCGGGTCGGTGTTCTTTCACAGGTCGACCTTGAAATCCAGGAGCTGTTGTTGCGGTTCATCCTCGAACACTGGCCGTTTGTCAGCGTAATGGCCGAGGAGACGACCGAGTCCAGGGCCAGGTTTTCCGAGGGGCGAGAGGATTGGATTCTGCTCGACCCTATCGACGGCACCCGGAACTATCTGCATGGCACCTCCGCGTTCTGTCATATCGTGGCACTGATGAAAGGTATCGAGATGGTGGCGAGCCTCGTTTACAGCCAGACTAGCCGGCGCCTCTACACGGCGGTAGCGGGTGAGGGTGCCATGGCTTGGCCACCTGGAGGTGAGCCCCGGAAGGTTGACATCGTGGCCAAGGAAGGCCGAACTCTTTTGCACCACGTTAGTCGAGTGCCGGCGCCGCTTCTCGCACAGTTGGAGTCGCGCCGCTACGCGGTCAGTTCCTCGTCTCAAAATGCCACTGACATCGTCGGGATGCTGGAGGGGGGAGTCGCCGGGTTCATCTCGGTGTCGCCCATTGTCTACGACGTTTGGGCGCCAGGGATGATCGTGCGGGAAGCGGGCGGATGGTTGAGCGACTGGCAAGGCAGGGCGCCCGTTTTTCGCGGCCGGCTACGAGTGCCTCACCTCCTGGTGAGCCGATCCGAGGAGGATGCGAGGGAGCTCCTGCCCTCCTTGGCTCAGTATGCAGCGAGTTGAAGTTCTCTAAAGGAAGCTGATCCATGGCCTTTCGGAGCGACATCGCCGTCATCACGGCTCTGCCCGAGGAGCTGGCAGAATTCCATCGAGCTTTCGAGGACCTCACAGGCAACGATCTGACGCCGGTTGAGGACGATCCCCACGTGTTGCGGGGACATCTGCCGAAGAGGAGCAAGCCGTTTCTGATCTTTGCTGCTCATCAGCACTCTCCAGGGATGGTCTCCGCCGCCGCACTCGCCACCAGGATGATCACTCGCTACGCTCCGCAGTACCTGGTCATGCTGGGAATTACCGCAGCGTTTCAACGGCCCGGCGTGAAGCTTGGGGACGTCCTGATCGCTGACTTCGTCTCGAACTACCAGGACGGAAAGGTGTTCTCCGGTGGGGAGGTGAAAAAGAGCCGCGTCGGTGTTCCTCTGGATCCCGAGCTCAAGATGATGCTCCAGAATTCGAAAGAGAGCATCATGAAGTGGATCTCCGATAGGCGCGGAAGTACTTTTCAGGCCCATATGGGCGTCATCTTGACCGGGAGTCAGGTCGTCGCCGACGACAAGTTCATGAAGGACCTGGAAAATGAGGCCAGGAAACTCGTGGGCGTTGAGATGGAAGGCGTAGCAGTCTTTCAAGCTGCGAGCGAGACGAGGGAACCGTCCCGGCCAAAGCCGATCCTGATCAAAGGAGCCTCTGACTTTGGTACAAAGACCAAGAGGGACGATGCCCAGAACCTCGCTGCCAGCAACAGCGCACTTTTTTTCCTCAAATTTGCCCAAGAGCGGCTCGAGCCGGCAACTCTCGCTAGCGAACCCGGGCTCGTCGAGGTTGTGTCCTGGGAGGATCTGGAGGGCCGCGGGGCCAAGCAACTCATCCGCGAGCTCGACCAATGTACAAAGGACGACGAGATCCTGATGATCTCGATTACGGCCGCAAGTCTGCTGGCTCCGAAGGTCACGTCGCGCAGTGCGTGGCGTACTTTCACGGTCGCATTCAAGGACGCGCTGGTGCGGCGTGCCCGGTGCCGCGTAATCCTTCTGAACCCGGACAGCGTAGAAGCGGAAGCCCGCTCGAGCTTTGAATCACCTAGAAGAAGGGAAAAACGAAGGCGCATGCTAATGGAAGACAGCGCCAGGGTGCGGGACCTGCTTCCGCTGAACTGGGAGCCCTTCGCCGATGGCCGGCTGCAGATCGCCTACTCCGACATTGGGCTCGCCTTCGGCCTTTGGCTTTTTCCGCACATGGCACGACTAGAGCCATATCATTTCGGGAAACTGCAAGGTGACAGGGATTCTCCCGAGTCCGCTCTGTGCGGATTCTCCCACCTGTGGGTCCGGCGCGAGACGCCGGAGTATGACATCCTCGTGGACCATTTCGACAAGCTCTGGTCAAAGGCCCGCCCATTCTTTCCCAGCCCACCGCCAGACCGGCCTCGACGGGTACGGGATAGATCTGGCCGCCAGCATGCTTGAGCCATGTTGAATCGGGATTTCATGGATTTTGCCGTTCTGGCGGACATCGACGGAACTTTGACGCCACCGCGGCAACCGCTCCCGCGGGAGATGGCCGAGACGTTGAACGATCTGATCGTGCCGTTTCATGTCGCTGCCGGGAGCGACCTGCCGCTGGTGGGGCCGCAGTTCCTCGAGCCGCTGTGGAAGTTCGGGTTTCGTAAGGACTTCGACGCCTTTCTTAGCAACGGCGCGGCGCAATACCGTTGCCTCTACTCCCAAGGGTTCGTGATCGAGAAGGTCGAGGAACTCGACTTCCAGCAGCACCTTGGAAACTCGGACTACCGATTCCTTCTGGAAACTCTCGAAGAGATTCTGCAGCGGCCGGAATTTCAACTGCCGCCGCCGCTCGAGGTCATCGGCGAACGAATCATCGATCGCGGTTCGATGCTCAACCTTTCTCCGATCGGCAGGCCGCAGGGCCAACTCTCGGAGGGCGCAGGGGAGAACCGGCGGAGGTTCCGGTCCTACGACGAGGAGACTGGATACCGACTGTGGATGCTCGCCGTGCTGCAGCAACGGTTGGCTCGCTTGATCCGAGAGAGGCAACTTCTAGTCATGCTGGGCGGGGAAACGTCGTTCGACCTAGTGATCAAGGGCAAGGACAAGACCAACGCGGTGCGCAAACTCTTGGAGCGCGGCGTCAAGAGATTGGTCTTCGTTGGCGACGCATTGTTCCCTGGAGGTAACGATTCCGTCATTAGCCAGTTCGTTCAGCAGTGGAAGGGCGAGGGATCGTGCCCTCTCGAGGCCGTGCCGGTGGAAGGCTGGCACCATACCATGCAGGTGTTTCATGAACGGCATTGGATCCTCGACCGGGCTTCATCTAAAAGGAGACAGGAGATGACAGTATCGGATCAGCCTTTGATCTCCGAGGTGGAAAAGGCATCTGTGGCTCACGTAACGATCGATCCTGCCAGCGGCGAATGGCAGGATCTCGCGCTGACGGAGGAGGTGGTGTCCGCCTACTCCTTGCAACAGTGGGCACAAGAGTTCTCGCTGATGACGGCGGGCTACCGCGACCGCCTTGACCCAGAGGACGCCGCCAACCCGGAGGCCCGATTCAACGTTGTGACGGTGGCGATCATGGCGGAGGCCAAAGCGCGGGTTTTCCTGCGCAAGCTCGCACCAGGCGAGGTAGGCGAAGTTCACATAGGCGGCGAGGTGCGGCCCCATACCCAGACGTTTATTAAGATCGCCGCAAGAATCTATGCTGCGCACGGCTTCAAGGTGCACCTGCGCGCCGGACTGAGCACGACGCCGATCTGGTATTCCTCCTTCGGCATCGTCTATCAGGAGTTGCAGAGCGGCGAGAACTTCACCGCCAGCCATTCGCAGTACTTCAAGGGCGGTTGGAAACCTCTCGATTCCGAGGGCAAGCAGCTTCTCGCCGAGGAGCCGGAGATCATTGAGGAGGTGCGCGCTGTCGTTACCGGCCGGCAGTTGATCCGGCTTGCTCCCTGGCAAGGCAACCCCTTGATCTTCCATGACTTCGACGTCGACGAGGCCTACGTCGACTATCAACGATTCGTGTTCGGCGAGGAGCTGATCGCCGGAATCCGGGAGGAGGGCCGGAAAGGCTTTCGTTGCTCGATCTGTACTCTTGGCGGATCGATGAAGGCGACCAGCGAGAGGCTCTTCGCCCGGTTTGGGATCCCTACTGGTGAGCAGGGAGTCTTCCGCTACTTCCTCGCCGAGGAGGACTCACGGTATCACGGCGTCGGCCAGGTGGGGGGCGAGAATTTCGGCGTCGATCCGGGAAGTCCCAAGGTCTATCGCAGCGTAGGCGCCCAGCGGATTTTGCTCGAGCGAGAGGCTGACCTCGTTATCCTCTGGGATCCGGACGGGGACCGGCTCAAGGTGATCACGACGGCACCCTCTTCACTTGCTGCTGCGGCCCGCCAGAATGGCCTCGAGGTTGAGGAGGGCAACGGTGAACGCTGTGTTGTCTACATCGGGCCCAACAAACTCTATCTAATGCTGGCAGCGTTCCGTCTCGACGTCCTGCGCAAGAGCGGAAGCCTGGCAGCCTATGACTGGTTCATCGGCACTTCATTTCCCACGACCCAGTCCCTCGCGGAGCTTGCGGCTTCGGAGGAGATCCCTTGCGTGCGCGTGCCAGTTGGCTTCAAATACATAGGAGATCTCTGTCAGCAGATTGAGACACAAGGCGGCGGCGACGTGACCTTTACCATGGTGACCGGGGAGACCGTACGGCTGGGCAAGAAGCCCCGGGCTTTGATCCTCTGCGAGGAATCGGGCGGCGCGACGCTCGGTGGCTCCGAGCTATTGCGCAGCAAGAGCGGTCGCCACACGATGCTGGCGTTGCGGGAAAAGGACGGATTGCAACTCGGTCTCATGGTCATTGCCTTGGCGGCCAGTCTGTACAGAAAAGGGAGCTCCTTTGCCGCGTTCTACTGCGATCTCGCGGCGCGCAAGAAAATCAAGTTCCTACATTTCATCCGCAGCGACGTCAGGCTTTACGACGAAAGCCTGATTGGCGAACAGCTTGAGGAGGCGAAGGCGCAGGGAACGCTCCGCTGCAACTGGGTCATGGAGTTCTTCAGGTCCTTGGCGGAGAGGCATGCAGCCGGCCAGATCTCACTGCTGGATGTCCAACATGAGATCAATGCTCGGCGGGCGGACGACGCGGTCGCCATGCCTTTGCCAACCAGGATTTTCTCCATCGGCGAGGGCACCCTGATCGAGACGGAGGACCTGCGGTTCCTGATTCGTGCGTCCGGCACCGATGCGCTCCTACGTTACTACCTGGAAGGACGGGAAAAGAATACTGTGGAGGCAGTTCGAAAGATGCTGGTGAAGCTCAAGGTCGAATGATCGAATCCAAATCCCACGGCAGGAGCTTTCGCTCCTTCGCCGAGCGCCTCGCCAGGTCAAGGCCATGCATGACCTGCCGCATTCGGTGCTTCTCTCGTCTCTGCAGGGCCCGGTCACGGAGAACCTCTTCGACTAAGGTCGGGAAGGAGCTCGTCGCCGTCATCGGGGATAGCGGGTCGTCACGCAGCGCTCCGTCGATTCTGCATTTCCGCTGACCCTGGAACGGTTCGGCATCCAACCGCAAGGCCCCGGAAGTTCCCAAGACGTACCATCGGGGGAGAGGGAGCGCTGCATTCCAGGTGGCCGCCAGAATCGCAAGGAAATCGTCGAAAACAACGTGGATGACGAATTGCTCCTCGATTTGCGAATCCACAAGGCTGTTCGGCCGCGTAGCCTGACAGGAGATCTCCAACGGTGTCTTCTCCGGAAAAAGCTCGAAAAGTTGATCCAATAAATGGGGTGCCCAATCTAGAAGGATGCCGCCGCCGGGTTGGCGTTTCTTCCATTCGGCTCGCTGCGGGTAGGTTGAGGAACCGTCATACTCGTCGGAGACTCTCGACTCGAAGTGATGGATCCTTCCCAAATTGCCCGCGGCGAGCTCTCGCTGGACGACCAGGAAGTCCGCGTCCCAGCGGCGGTTGAAATGGGTCATGATCATACACCCCTGCCGATCCGATAGCTCGATCAAGGCTTCGGCCTCCTCCAGGGTAAGCGCTGTTGGTTTTTCTACGACGACGTCCTTCCCGCGTGCCAGTGCCTCGCGGGTATACTCGAAATGGCTTTCTGGCGGTGTGGTTATGACGACGAGGTTGATGCCGAGAGCGGGGGAAAGGAGTTCCTCGAAAGACGCCACTCGCAGAGGCCCCGGCGGTGGCGCTTTCGGCTCGGAGTCGAAATAGTGGGAGACCTGATACCTTGAGGGAAGCCAGATCTCTTGCACATGTCTCAGCCCCTGCTTTCCGAGGCCAACAATTCCGACCTTTAAAGCGGCGGGCATTCCAATGCCTCCGGCGCCAGGATGGCGCGGTCGATGTATTCTAAACTTTTGGGCCTCCAGTTGACATCCTCGCGCCCTCTCGCGATAGGCTCATGCCAGAGGGCACGACATGGTCTGGAAAAACGACGTTCTCGTAGGTGCCGTCGAAGCTGGTGGAACCAAATTCGTCTGCGCCGTGGGCACGGGACCGGGCGACGGAACGCTGGCCAAAGCCTCGTTTCCGACCGGGGTCCGTCCCGCCGAGCTTTTGGCCACCATCACCGACTGGCTCAAGGAGCAAGAGAGCAGGCACGGTAGGCTGCGGGCTCTCGGCGTCGCATCGTTCGGGCCTGTCGATCTGCATCCAGACTCTCCCAGGTACGGATTCATTACCTCGACTCCAAAAGCGGGCTGGAAGAACACCAATGTAATCGGCCGGCTTCGCGAAGCCTTCGGAGACATCCCCATCGGCTTTGATACCGACGTGAATGGGGCGGCACTCGGAGAGCACACCTGGGGAAGCTCTACGGGCCTGAGCGATTTCGTCTACATCACAATCGGCACGGGAATCGGGGCTGGCGCCATGGTGGGCGGCCAACTCCTTCATGGCTTGGTCCACCCCGAGATGGGCCATATCCTGCTCCCGCGAGATCCCGGTGATGATTTCCAGGGAGTCTGTCCGCACCACGGCGGTTGTTGGGAAGGGCTGTGCTCGGGCCCGGCGCTCGTCCGCCGGACCGGGATGCCCGCGGAAGACCTGCCGCCAGATCATCCAGCCTGGATCCTCGAGACCCGATACATCGCGGAGGCCATTGCCAACATCACCTGCATCCTGTCGCCTCAGCGTGTGATTCTCGGCGGCAGCGTTAGGAAAGGTGGGCAGCTTGGCGAAGACCGGTTCTTCCAGTGGGTTCGGGAGAAGCTCCAAGCGGCGTTGAACGGTCATCTCGTTGTTCCCGCCCTCGGCGCGGAAATCGATGGCTATCTCGTGCCGCCGTTCTTAGGAGATGACGCAGGGATCTGTGGAGCCATGGCCTTGGGCCAGAGGGTGGCTTCCTGACGGCGATAGATTTCCCATTACTCGGTTTCAGATCTTCTCGATCCGGATGGACGGTTCGCTGGCGGCGGCCGCCGCGGCCCCAACGACCTCGACGGCCAGGGTCTCCCCCTTGATCCAGTCGAGATGGGCGTCCACCGCGGCCTTGATCTCCGTTCCAGCCTCGTAGGCGACCCGGATGCGGTCTGCGTAGTCGAGGTCCTCCTTCTTCCGCGCCTGCTGGACCCAGTGGACGAACTCGCGGGCCAGGCCCTCGGCTTCCAGCTCGGGCGTCAGCTCCGTCGAGAGGGCTACGAGAAGCTCGCGGTCCCCCTGGGTGGCGGTGCCCTCTCGCTCGACCAGCCGCACCTCGACCTCTTCGGCGGACAGCTCGGCCGGACCGTCGGAAAGCTGGATGGTGATCTTCCCGGCGCGCTCCAGCTCGGCGGCCAGCGCATCGCCGTCCGCCGCATCCAGAGCCTTCTTCACCTCCGGCATCTTCTTGCCAAAGCGGGGCCCGGTCTTGGGGAAGATCGGCTTGACCTCGTGATGGACGTAGACGTTCCGGTCCGCGGCCCAGCGGATCTCCTTGACGTTGAGCTCGTCCTCCAGCAGCTCCGCGTACGGTTCCACGAGGCCCCGCAGCGATTCGTCCGCTGTCACCAGGGTGACTGCCGGTAGGGGCTGCCGGGTCTTCAGGCCGTGGAGATTGCGGGCCGCATGACCGAGAGTGACGATGCGCTGGACGGCGGCCATGCCCTTTTCCAGGGCCTCGTCGACCCGGCCTGGTGCGGGCATCGGCCAGTCCTCCAGGTGAACGCTGTCGGGTGCGCCTTCGATCTGGCTGCGCACGAGCTGCTTGTGGAGCACTTCGGCGACGAACGGCGTGAACGGCGCGATGAGCCGGGTGAGCGTGGTGAGCACCTCGTAGAGGGCAGCATAGGCGCTCGCCTTGGCGGCGTGACCGGCCGCGTCGCTGTTGGGTGCCCAGAAACGATCGCGGCTGCGCCGGATGTACCAGTTCGTCAGGTCGCCCAGCAGCTCCTCGATCCCCCGCGCGGCGGCGGTCAGGTCGTAGGCATCCAACCGCTCCGTCGTTTCCGCGGTCAGGCGCCCGAGGCGCAGGAGGATCCAGCGGTCCAAGGCCGGCCGCTCGTCGAACGGCTGCGCTTTCTCGCCTCCACCTGGACGCCAGCCGTCGAGGTTGGCGTAGATGGTGAAGAACGAGAGGGCGTTCCATAGCGGCAGCAGAAAACCCTGCGCGGCCTCGCGCACCAGCCGGGCCGAGAAGCGCGAGTTCACTTCGGGGTTGTTGATGCAGAAGTACCAGCGCAGGGCGTCCGCGCCGGTCTCCTGCATGACACCCATGGGCTCGACGACGTTACCCAGCCGCTTCGACATCTTCCGCCCCTGGTCGTCGTTGACGTGGCCAAGGACGATGCAGGTCTTATAGGCCACCGAGTCGAAGAGCAGCACGCCCAGGACGTGGAGGGTGTAGAACCAGCCGCGCGTCTGGTCCACCGCCTCGGAGATCAGGTCCGCCGGATATTGAATCCGCTGGTCGATCAGCTCCCGGTTCTCGAACGGGTAGTGGTGCTGGGCGAAGGGCATCGAGCCCGCGTCGTACCAGGCGTCGATGACCTCCTCCACCCGCTTCATGGTGCCGGCGCCGCCGCACTCCGGACATGGCCAGGTGACCTCGTCGATGAACGGCCGGTGGGGATTGAACTGCTCCGGATCATAAAGATCCGCCGGCTTCGGCTGGCCGGAGGCGGCGAAAAGCTCCTCGAAGGAGCCGATCACCTGCTGGTGCTCGCACTCCGGGCAGCGCCAGACGGGCAGCGGCGTCCCCCAGTAGCGGCGGCGGGAGAGGGCCCAGTCCACCACGTTCTCCAGCCAGTTGCCGAACCGTCCTTCGCCGATGTGCTCGGGGTGCCAGTGGATCTCCTTGTTCCTGGCCACCAGCTCGGTCTTTTCCTCGGTGGTGCGGACGAACCAGCTCGTGGTGGCGTAGTAGAGGAGCGGCCGGTCGCACCGCCAACAGAACGGATAACTGTGGCGGTAGCGGTCGGAGTGGAGCATCAGGCCGCGGCTCTTGAGATCCTGGATGATCTTGGGGTCCGCGTCCTTGAACCACAGCCCGGCGAAAGGGCCGGCGCCGGGAACGATCTTCCCCTCGCCGTCGACCGACAGGATCATCGGCAGGTCGTAGCGCCGGCCCGTCTGGTAATCGTCCTCGCCGAAGGGAGGCGCGGTGTGCACGAGCCCGGTACCGTCGGTCGAGGTCACATAGTCGCCGAGCACCACCTTGCCGGGAACGTCCGGCTCGAAGAAGGTGAAGAGGCGGTCGTAGAGCAACCCCTCCAGATCCCGGCCGCGGAAGCGGGCGAGAGCCGGCGCCTGCCGCAGGTCGGCCTGATGGCGCTTCCCGTCGTCCTCGACCTGCACGGGCACGGCGGTGCCGAGATCGTCGCCGAGGAGGATGAGCTCGCCCGGTTTGGCCGGGTTCTCCACAACCTTATAGATAAGGTCGGGATGGACGGCGAGACCGACGTTGGCGAGCGTCGTCCAGGGCGTGGTCGTCCAGGCCACCAGATAGACGTTGTCCCCCACCGTCCAATCCTGGCCGTCCACGGTCTTCGCGGTCTGACCCGGTCGGGCGTGAAACAGGGTCCAGATGGACGGATCGTCCGCGTCCTTGTAGTTCTGGGCCACCTCGTGGCTGGAGAGGGTGGTGCCGCAGCGGCCGCAGTAGGGCTGGATCTTGTAGCCCTCGTTGAGCAGGCCGCGGGCTGCCAGCTCCGAGAGCGACCACCAGACCGACTCGATGTATTTGTTGGCGTAGGTGAAGTACGCGTGATCGAGGTCCACCCAGTAGCCGATGCGCTCGGTCATGGCGCGCCACTGCTTCTCGTAGGTATGGACGCTCTCCAGGCACGCTTTGTTGAACTCGGCGATACCGTAGGCTTCAATCTGTTGCTTGCCGGAGAAGCCGAGGCGCTTCTCGACCTCGATCTCGACAGGGAGACCGTGGGTATCCCATCCCGCCTTGCGCGCAACGTGATAGCCGCGCATCGTGCGGTAGCGGGGGAAGACGTCCTTTACCACCCGCGTCACCACGTGGCCGACGTGGGGGACGTTGTTGGCGGTGGGCGGCCCGTCGTAGAAGACGAACTCTCCCGCGGGGGAGGGCCGCTTCAGCGTCGCCTCGAAGACGTCCTGGTCCTTCCACTCCTGGAGCACCTGCTGCTCCAGCATCGGGAAGGGATACCCGCCCGGGACGTCGGGAAATCGTTTGTCACTCAATTGTTTACCGCTCCTAACGGATGACCCTCGCGCGCCGCGGCCCCGGTGGGAAGCGGCAAAGAGTGCGTATTGTACCGTGGCTTCGAACCGGAGCCTGGGCTCGGGGATTCCCCGGCGGCGGACCGATTATCCTCAGCGGCAAGCCAATTTCCCCGAGCGGCGAATCGATTCTCCCTGGCGGCGAGTCAATTCTCCTCAGCGGCGAACCAATTATCCCTGGCGGCGAGTCAATTCTCCTCAGCGGCGAACCAATTATCCCTGGCGGCGAGTCAATTCTCCTCAGCGGCGAACCAATTATCCCTGGCGGCGAGTCGATTATCCCGAGCGGCGAGCCTCTCGCCGGTAGCGGCGAATGGATTTCCCCGAGCGGCGAGTCAATTATCCTCAGCGGCGAGCCGTCCGCCTGCAGCGGCGAGACGATTTCCCCGGCCGGCGAGTCGTTCGCCGGCAGCGGCGAATCAATGATCCCGAGCGGCGAACCGTTCGCCGGTGGCGGCGGATTGATTCCTTCGACAGGCGAGCCGGCTGCGGAGACCGGCGGACCGGGGCGAATTCGGGTAAATCCGTCTCGATCCGCCGTTCAAGCGGCGCGACATCACCGGCGCGCGCGCAGCAGGTAATAGAGGAGAGTCATCAGGGTCGACACGACGGCCGCCACGTAGGTCATGGCCGCGGCGTTGAGGACCCGGTCCATGCCCTCCCGCTCCTGGGGCAGGACGATGCCGGTCTCCACGGCCACTCGCTTGGCGCGGGCAGTGGCGTCGAACTCCACCGGCAGCGTCACGATCTGGAAAAGCAGCACGGCAGAAAACAGAATCGCACCGAGGTAGATCAGGTTCGGCGAGTGGAACAGGGCGCCCCCGAACATCACGAAGTAGCCCGCCGTGGAGCCCAGGTTCGCCGTCGGCACCAGGGCCGAGCGCAGCCCGAGAGCCTTGTAACCCTGGGCGTGCTGGAGGGCGTGCCCGGCCTCGTGGCAGGCGACGCCCACCGCAGCGACCGAATTCGATGCGTAGGTGGCCTCGGACAGCGCCAGCGTCTTGGTGGCCGGGTTGTAGTGATCCGATAGGAAGCCGTTCGTCGGCACCACCTGCACGTCGGTAATGCCCGAAGCCCGCAGCATCTCCTGCGCGGCCTGAGCGCCCGTCATCCCCCGAAAGGTGCGTACCTGAGAGTATTTCTTGAACGCCGACTTCGTCCGCCAGCTTGCCCACAGCGACAGGGCGAACGCCGGGAGGATGAAGAGGAAGTATGTTGGATCCATATGCATGAACATGGTTTTTGTACCCTTTCGAGGGCGTATAACAGGCCTGGCTTGTGTCGTATTTCTCCCCGGCCCTAGCTGAGCTGATACACGCCCGCCGCCTGGAGAACCTCCGGACCGGCGGGCTTGGGTGCCTGGGGATCAGCCTCCAGGGTGACCTTCACCGCTTTGGTGCCGGCCGGCATCTCCTTCGAGCTGAGCTCCACGGGCTCTCCCGGCCGGGCGGTGAAGACGCCGCCGCTCACCGGGACCCCATTGGCCATGAACCAGAGCTTGTAGGTCTTGCCCGCGGGGGCGGGCTCCACACCGTGGAGGCAGAGGTACCAGTGCTGGTGGTCGGAGGCCACGAAGAGCACACCGCGGGCTCCTGGCTGAAGGGGATTGGCCGCGGGCGGGCGCATGGGGCTGGCCTCGACGGCTGGCGAGGTGACCAGTGCGAATTTCTCCCGCAGGCTCAGGGCGTCCGCCTCGGACCGGCGCGCCTGCTTGACGGCGCTCGCCGCCCGGCCGCGCTCGAGGTCGAGCTGCTGGCCGAGGGCGTCGAGGGTCTCCCGCTGCTGAGCAAGCTGGAGGTAGAGCACCACGGAAAGGCCGGCGAAGAGCACGGCCAAAGACGCGGCGAGAGCCAGCGGCCAGCGCGCCGGGCGGATGGCGCGGCGCGGCGGCGGGGTGAGCGAGGTCGGCCGGGGAATTCGGGTCTCGGAGGATGCGGGACGGGCGGTACCGGCAGACGGCACGCTTCGGAAGGGTGCAGGCGTCGGTACGTTCCCCGATCGGGGCGGCGAAACCTGCGGCACCGAGGTCAGGCGGATGGGCTCGGCGGGCGTCAGGAGTCCGGACTCGCCGACGTCCTGCATCTCCATGGGTTTCGCGCGGCGGACAGCAGCCATCAAACGCGCTTTGACGGCAGCCGAAGGCTCCAGGGGCTCGAGGTCGTAGGCGATCAGGCCCAGCACCTCGGTGTAGAGACGGGCCAGGGTCTCCCCCGCCTCGGTGGCCCCAACGGGGCGCGGCGCCCTAGGCGAGCCTTCGTTCCCGTGCTCCAGCGCCTCGACGGCGGCGAAGATGGTCAGATCCTCAGATTGGATTGGATCGTTCACAGCAGTTGTCGAATCTCATCGCGTAGCGCATTGCGCAGTTTTTTCATCGCCAGGAGCGTCCTCGTCTTGACCGTGCCCAGCGGCAGGCCGGCCTTGGCGGCGATCTCGCTCTGGCTCAAGCCCTCGTAGAACGCCATTTCGAGGACCAGTCTCTGTTCCGGCGGCAGCTTCTCCATCTCCCCACGCACCCGCTCCCGCCGTTCATGGACAAATACGGATTCCACGCCTTCAGGAGATGCATGGACCGCCGGATCGCGCTTCGCCGCGTTTTCGTGGGTGCGCTCCACCACCTTGCGGGTGCGCAGGCGATCGATGGCCCGGCTGCGCCCGATGAGGATCAGCCAGGTGGACACCGACGACCGGCCGGCGTCGTAGCGCTCGGCGTGGTTCCAGACGTGGAGAAAAACCTCTTGCAGCACCTCTTCGGCTTCGGGCACGCCGCCCATGATGCGGGCACCCAGGGCGAGCAACGTCGGCGCGTAGCGGCTGTACAGCACCCCCAGGGCTTCCGGCTGGCGTTCAGAGACCTGCCGCAACAGGACGGCGTCGCTCATCGACTCCAGGGAACCGGGGCTGGGCTGCGAGGGGATGGTGGGGTTCATTCCCGGAAGGGGGGCCGTGAAACCAGGGAAGGCTAGGATAGCATGAAGCCCATTGCCTCTTAAGGCTCGCCTATCTGATTGGAAAGGAACGAGATTCGATGGACGCCTCTCTGTCGCACCCGAGTGCCGGCCCCTTGCAGCCGGCCATTCGCGTCATCCTGATGCCCAAAGACACCAACGCCCTGGGCACCATCTTCGGCGGCATCATCCTCTCCTACATCGACCAGGCGGGGGCGGTGGAAGGGCACCGCCACGTCCCCCTGCCCGGCCGGCTGGTGACGGTGGCGATGCGCGAGGCCATCTTCCATTCCCCGGTGTTCGTGGGCGACCTGGTGAGCTTCTACACGGAAACGATAAGGGTGGGACGAACTTCGGTGACGGTCAAGGTGACGGTCGAGGCCGACCGCTCGACCGGCACCGGCCGCGTCAAGGTTACCGAGGCCGAGGTGGTCTACGTCCGCGTCGACATGAACAACCACCCGATACCGATCGTCCCCGGCGCCTGAGGGCGTCTTGGCTTAGCGTAGGGGCGGGTCTGGACGGGCGGGAGGGGGCTCGACCCGCCCTGCAATGCCGGGAGCGTCCCCACCAGGGCGGGTCGAGCCCCCAACCTACCGTCCAGACCCGCCCCTACGCTAGGCAAATCAAGCTGAAAGGCCTATGGTGCCGGGGGATGAGGGCTTAGGTTACGGCTCGAACGCCTTGTAGCAGCGGCGGCAGCGGGCCTCGTAGGACTCGGTGTCCCCCAATTGAAGCTGTTCGCCGCCGCCGGCGGTGCGCTGGCTGTAGTGGGCCGGCGCGCCGCAGCGCATGCAGACGGCGTGGACCTTGTCCACGTACTCGGCGATGGCGAGGATGCGGGGCATGGGTCCGAAGGGGCGGCGCAGGTAGTCGAGGTCCAGCCCGGCCACGATCACCCGC
>Ga0134121_10000636_pt1 | contig 38378 bp, 30 predicted proteins | sample KB301_FD_96463 | JGI IMG/M metagenome (GOLD analysis project Ga0134121, IMG submission 96463) | Terrestrial soil microbial communities without Nitrogen fertilizer from Kellogg Biological Station, Michigan, USA - KB3-0-1 | ecosystem: Environmental > Terrestrial > Soil > Unclassified ...
CCCGGGATCTTCGGCTGCTCGCCGGGAACGTAGGCGTGCAGCCCGTCCACCAAGGGGCGAATGAGCTTTTTCATGGCCGCGCAATCATGCCACAAGTCTGTCGTGGACGCTACGAACTGCGTATATTCAGAGGGTTGCTCGGCGCCTGCGGCGCCTGCGCGTGAGAATAGAGAATGAAGAATAGAGAATCTGCCGGGCGGGTATCGATTCTCTATTCCTTATTCTCTATTCTCACGTTCAGGCCGGCCGGGCGAAGCCCTGCGGCCTGAACAAGAACATGCTCGACATCCGCGATCTGAAGAAGAACTACATCTCCCCCGAGGGCGAACGGACGCTCGTCATCGACATCCCGAACTTCAGCCTGGGGAAGGGCGAGCAGGTCGCCCTCCAGGGAAGCAGCGGGTCGGGCAAGACGACCTTCCTCAACCTCATCGCCGGGATCCTCAAGGCCGACTCGGGCACCATCACGTTCGAAGGCCGCGACATCACGGGGCTCTCCGAGCCCGACCGCGACGCGTTCCGCGCGATGAACCTGAGCTACGTCTTCCAGACCTTCAACCTCCTCCAGGGCTACACGGCGCTCGACAACGTCCTGCTGGGCATGATGTTCGGACCCGGGCCCGACGCGACGTACGCCCGGTCGCTCCTCGAGCGCGTCGGCCTCTCCGACCGGATGACCTACCGGCCCTCCCAGCTCTCCGTGGGTCAGCAGCAGCGCGTCGCGATCGCGCGGGCGCTCGCCAACCGGCCGAAACTGGTGCTCGCCGACGAGCCGACCGGGAACCTGGATCACACCCGCGCCGGCGAGGCGCTGAAGCTGCTCCGCGACGGCTGCCGCGACACCGGCGCCGCGCTTCTCCTCGTGAGCCACGACCGCGACGTCCTTTCCTCGTTCGAGCGCGTGGAAGAGCTGTCCAAGGTCAACGGAGCCGCGCGATGAGAGGGCTCCTCCTGATCGTCCGGCGCAGTCTCCGCCAGCATGCGCTCTCGACCACGATCACGCTGCTCTCCGTCGCGCTCGCGGCCGGCCTCGTGATGGCCGTCTTCTGCGTGAACGACCAGACGTACGACGCGTTCACCGGCGGTCCCGTCGGATTCGACGCGGTGGTCGGCGCGCGCGGCAGCCAGCTCCAGCTGGTCCTCAACACCGTCTTCCACCTCGAGACGTCGCCCGGCAACATCCCGTGGGAGATCTATGCGAGCCTGCAGAAGGACGCGCGGGTGACGCTGGCGATCCCCTATGCCGTGGGGGACAACTACCGCGGGTTCCGGATCGTCGGCACGACCGACGAGATGTTCACCCGGTTCGAGTACCAGCAGGGGAAGAAGCTGACCCCTCGCGCCGGCGGACGCGTCTTCGAAGCCCGCCGCCGCGAGGCGGTGATCGGGTCGACCGTCGCGCTCAAGACCGGCCTCAACGTCGGCTCGACCTTCAGCCCGTTCCACGGCGTGGTGTACGACGAGAACAAGAAGCACGAGGAGGAGTACGTCGTCGTCGGCGTGACCGAGCCCACCAACTCGCCGTCCGACCGCGTGGTGTGGATTCCCATCGAAGGCATCTTCCGCATGCAGGGCCACGTCCTGCGCGGCTCGGGGAAGGAGTTCCAGGCGACGCCCGGCGAAACGATCGACGACAAGCACAAGGAAGTCAGCGCCGTGATGCTCAAGTTCCGGAATCCCCAGTCGGGCTTCCAGTTCAACCAGACGATCAACCAGCAGGGCAAGGTCGCGACGATCGCGTGGCCGATCGGCATCGTGATGGCCGAGCTCTTCGACAAGATCGGCTGGGTCAACAAGATCCTCGGCCTCGTCGCCTATCTGGTCGTCGCGGTCGCGGCGGGCTCGATCCTCGCGTCCATCTACAACACCATGAACGAGCGGCGGCGCGAGTTCGCGATCCTCCGGGCGCTGGGCGCGCGGCGCCGGACGGTCTTTTCGGCGATCGTCCTCGAGTCGACGACCATCGCGGCGCTCGGGAGCCTCCTCGGCTACGTCGTCTACGGCGCGATCGTCCTCGCGGCCGCGATCATCGTCAAGCAGCAGACCGGCGTCGTCCTCGATCCGCTGAAGTTTCACGTCGCGATCCTGGCGGCGCCCGCGGGGATGATCGTCCTCGGCGCGATCGCGGGCGTCGTCCCGGCGTTCAAGGCCTATTCGACGGACGTCGCCGCGAACCTGGTGGCGACGTCGTGAGACGCGCGTGGCTCGTCCTGCTCCTTCTGGGGTGCGATTCGAAGCCGCCGGAGACGCCTCCTCCCGCGAAGCACACCCACCAGGCGCCCCACGGGGGGACCCTCGTCGAGCTGGGCCAGGAGTTCGCGCACGTCGAGCTGGTGTTCGAAAGCACGACGGGGAAGGTGACCGCCTACGTGCTCGACGGGGAAGTCGAGAAGCCGATTCGCCTCGAGCAGAAGGAGCTCGTCTTGAAGGGGAAGGTGACGCTGCAGGCCGTCGGAAGTCCGCTCACCGGCGAGAAGCCCGGCGACACGTCGCAGTTCGAGGGTCAGTCGGACGGACTGAAAGGAGCGACGGGACTCGACGCGGCGCTGGTCCGGATCGTAGTAAAGGGAAGGGAGTTCAACGACGTTCCGTTGCGCTTGCAACCGCTCCGCAAACAAGATTAAGTAGATCGGATGATCAAGGCCTTGGCCGTCCTGATCCTCGCCGCCGCGGCCGCCGGCGCCTTCTTCTGGTTCCACCAGACTTCGCAGGCCGCGCCGGTGCCGCTGGTCCAGGTCCAGGGCTCGTCGTTCGATGTCGCGACGAAACCGGCCGTCGTTCCGCCGCCGCCGGCGGTCCCGGAAGTGAAGCCCGAGCCGAAACCCGAACCGAAGCCGGTCGTCGTGATTCCTCCTGAAGTCAAGCCGGAGCCCAAACCGACGCCGCCGCAGGTTCCGGAAGTGAAGATTGCCCCCGTCGATGAGAAGCCGATGACGCTCACCTTCTCGAGGCTGGCGTTCCGGTACTGGCCCCAGACGAAGGACAAGGGCGCGCGCGATCCGTTCCCCAAGGAGATCAAGGCGCTGAACGGAAAGAAGATCGTCATGGACGGCTTCATGTTCCCGATCGACTTCGAGAAGGGGAAAGTCCGGAGCTTCATCCTCTCCAACGGCATGTTCGGATGCTGCTTCGGCGACGCTCCCGCCATCACCGAGACGATCAAGGTCTACCGGGCGGACGGGAAGCTGATGCCGTACCAGTCGATGGCCCGGGTGACCGGCACTCTGGAAGTGGGCGAAGAATACGACGGCGACGGCTATGTCGACAGCGTCTACCGGATCAAGGCGGAGGACGTGGGAGCCGCTCAAATCGAGCACAAATAATCGCCCTGGTGCGTAGAATCTATAGAGCATGAAGCTGAACGGTCGTCTCCTGTACCTGGCGGTCGCGATCTTCACGCTCGGCGTGCAGGTGGCGGCCGCGGCCCACTCTCCCGTCCTTCACGACGAGCCCGTCAGCGAATGCCGCGACACCGGCAAGCACTTCTGCGCCGAGACCGTCGAACAGCACACCGGACCCTGCGTCCTCTGCCAGGTCAGCCTCAACGGGGTTTACATTCAGCCGGTCGAGTCGATGCAGGCCGTGCTCCAGTCGGAGCCGGTCGTCGCCGTCGCTTCTCGGCCGGTCGACCTTTCCACCTTCCTCCGCGCCCACGGGCCGCGCGCCCCTCCGGTCGGCTAGTCGTCCAGGACTGGCTCGACACACTTAAGACCGGAGGAACGATGATCTCATTGATCTTGTTCCTTCTCTGCGTCCGCCCGCAGGAGAAGGAACCGCCCAAACCCCAGGATCCCAAGGTGCAGGACCGCCTCGACGACCAGGAAGACCGGATCAAGGACCTGGAGCGCCGCCTGGCGGAGTCGGAGAAGAAGCAAGCCCAGACGACGTCGGCCAACCCCGCGACCGTGCTCAATCCGCGGCTGACCGTGGTCGGCGATTTCCTCTGGCGGCTCGACGACCACAAGGTGTTCGTCGACAACGATCCCGCCAAGGCGCGGATCGACGACACCATCAACATGCGCGAGGTCGAGCTCGACCTGCGCGCGTCGGTCGATCCCTTCGTCGACGCCGTGGCGATCCTCTCGGTGGAGTCGGAGTCGCCGGGCGAGTTCGAGGCGTCCATCGAGGAGTTCTACGCCGTGATCAAGTCGCTCCCGCTGCCGCTCTGGGAGGAGCCGCCGCTCGGGACGAAGATCAAGCTCGGCCGGTTCCGGACGGCGTTCGGCTTGAACAACGTGTCGCACACCCACGACCTGCCGCAGACCGACCGGCCGCTGGTGATCGAGGAGTTCCTGGGGTTCGAGGGGCAGGTGGCGAACGGGATCTCGACCCAGTCGTTCCTGCCCTCGCCGGGCGACACGGCCTTGGAGCTGACGCTCCAGCTCCTGAACGGGGGAAGCTCGCCGATCGCCGAGGAGAACAACCGGCTGTCGTACCTGGCGAATCTCAACTACTTCGTGCCGCTGGCCGACGGTCATTCGCTGAACGTCGCGGCGATCGGCTTCTACGGCGTGAACGACCGCGCGCTCGGCCGGCAGAGCCGGGTGGCCAGCCTCGAGGTGCTTTACAAGTGGAAGCCGGCCCGGCAGGGCGAGTATGAGTCGTTCCTCCTCGGCGGCCAGCTGTTCTACGCCAGCCATGAAGCCGCCGCCGGAGGGCGCACCCATCCCTTCGGCTACTACGTCTTCGCCCAGTTCCAGGTGTCGTCGCGGCTTTATGCCGGCGTCCGATGGGACCAGACCGAGACCCTTGCGGACGACACGATCTCGCGCCGCAAGATCGGTCCCTACCTCACGTGGTACACGAGCGAGTTCTTCCGGGCACGGTTCACGTACGAGCACACGTTCAGCGAGTTGCCGGCCGAGAACCGGGGCGATTCCTTTTTCGTCGAAGTGGTCGTCGTCTTCGGCGCCCATCCTCCCGAACCTTTCTGGGTGAACAAATGAGAACCATGACGCTGGCGGTCCTGCTGTCCTTCACGGGCGCGCTTTCGGCCCAGGATGCGGACAAGAAGAAGATCATGTGCACGCTCCCGGTGCTCAAGAGCATCACGGAAGAGCTGACGGGCGGGGAGTTCGAGGTGACGGCGCTTTCGAAGCCGGACCAGGACCCCCACAATGTCTCGCCGACCCCGGACCTCATGAAAAAGGTGCGCCGGGCGGATCTCTTCATCGAGCTCGGCCTCCAGCTGGAACTCTGGGCAGACCAGGTGGCGGACGGCTCAGGGAATCCCCAGATCGCCAAGGGCGCGAAGGGGCGGCTCGTCGCCTCGAGCGGCATCTCGCGCGAGGAGGTGCCGGCCGTCGTGGCCCGGAGCGAAGGGGACATCCATCCGGAGGGCAATCCCCACCTTTGGATGGATCCGATCCGGGTGAAGGCGGTGGCGGACAACATCGCGGGGGCGCTCAAGACCCTCGCTCCCGAAAAGGCGTCTGCCATCGACGAGCGACTGAAGAAGCTCAAAGACCGGATCGACGAGGCGCTCTTCGGGAAGGATCTGCTCAAGGAGGCGAGCGCACGAACCCTGACCCGCAAAGCCCTCGACGGCAGCCTGGCGGCCTACCTCGAGGAGAAGAAGCTGACGGAGAAGCTGGGAGGCTGGCTGAAGAAGGCGGCCCCCTTGCGGGGTCAGAAGGTCGTCGAGTTCCACCGGACCTGGGTGTACTTCGCCAAGCTCTTCGGGTTCGAGCTGGTGGGGAGTGTTCAGCCCAAGCCGGGGATCTCCCCCGGCCCCAGGGACCTGGAGGCGCTCCGGGACCGGATGAAGACGGCGGGGGTGAAGCTCGTCATCGTGGACAACTTCTATCCTTCGGCGGAACCCAAAGCGCTCGCGGAGCAGACCGGCGCCAAAGTTGCGATCGTTCCGGATCAGCCGGGCGGAGAGGCGGGGGCTGAGGACTACTTCAAGTTCATCGACTTCGTGCTGGACCGGATGGTGGAGGCGCTGAAGTAAGATGGAGCATATCTGGTGGTTCTGGCCCCTGGGGATGTGCCTCGTGGTCGCGGGCATCCTCGGCTACCTGGGCACGCACGTCCTGGCGCGCAAAGTCATCTTCGTCGACCTGGCGACGGCACAGCTGGCGGCGCTGGGCGCAGCCTACGCGATCTTTCTCGATTACGAGCCGGAACACGAGGAAAACGCGTTGGCGATCTATCTGTTCTCGCTGGGATTTGCGCTCGTCGGCGCCGCCGTGATCGCGCTCACCCGGATGAAGCGGGAGCGGGTGCCTCACGAGGCGTTCATCGGAATCATTTACGCGAGCGCCTCGGCGCTGGCGATGCTGGTCCTGTCCAAGTCGAAGGGGGAGGGGGAGCAGATCAAAGCGATGCTGGTGGGGAGCCTCCTCACCGTGAAGCGGGACCGCGTCCTGATCACCGCCGTCGTCTGCGCGGGGGTCGGCCTCTTCCACTGGATCTTCCGCCGGAATTTCTTCCTGATCAGCACCGATCCGGAGGAGGCGGAGAAACAGGGGATCTCCGTGCGGTTGTGGGATTTCCTGTTCTACCTTTCCTTCGGCGTGGTGATCACGAGCTGCGTTTCCGCGGCAGGCGTGCTCCTGGTCTTCAGCTACCTGGTTGTGCCCGCGGTAATCGCCGTGATGTTCGTGGAGAAGACGCGGCTCCGGATCGCCCTGGCGTGGGGCGTGGGGGTGATCGTCAGCGTTGCGGGAATCCTTCTGTCGTGGAAAGGGAATTTCCCGACCGGGCCCTCGATCGTCGCCGCGTTCACGGCGGCCCTGGTGATCTCGGGGCTCATCCACCACATCGCGTCGAGCCAACACTCAGGGGCGGCGGTCGGCCGGCTCGTGGCCGGCGGCCTGATCGTCGCGGTGGCCGTCTGGGGGACGACGTTCCTGCGGAAGCACGAGGAGCACGAGCACGGGCCGGAGGACAGGTATTCCCAGCTCGTCGAGGGGCTGAAGTCGGACAACAACACGCAGGTCCTGCAGGCGCTGGATCATATCCTGAACGAGACGGACAAGCACTACGTTGATCCGGTGATCGAAGTCGTGAAGCGGACCAGGGCCGACGAGGTGCTGGAACATGCGGCGGCGGCGTTGGCGCACTTGGATGCTCCCGAAGCGGTCCCCGTCCTCAAAGCGGCGGCGGCGCGGGACTTGGACCCCGACCTCCAGGTCCACCTGGCGCGGGCCATCCTGGCGCTGCGCGATCCCGGGGGCTTCGAGGTCCTGATCAAGGTGCTGAGCTCGGACCCGACGCGGATCACGCGCGAAGAGGCCCTCCGCCTGATCCAGGAGCGGACGGGTTTGAAGCTCGAGGGCGAGGAGCTCAAGAAGTGGTGGGCCGAGAAGGGCCCCTCGCTCAAGTGGAAGGGCGAGAACAAGCGCTTCGAGTGACGGGTGGCGCAGGCATCATCAACTTTCCGGCCTTCTGCGTCGTAGACGTTAAGAGCGACGATTTCTTCGAAGGATGGTGGGAGAACCCCGATGATCAAGGCGATGGCGGCGACGCTTCTCCTCTCGCTCGCGGCGGGCGACATTCCGGTCAAGGACGGCGAGAAGATCGCCTTTCTCGGCGACTCGATCACTCAGGGCGGCATGGGGCCCACGGGCTATGTGAGCCTGGTGATCCACGGGCTCAAGACGAGCGGGGTCACCGCGACGGCCATCGGCGCGGGCATCTCCGGCCACAAGTCCAACGACATGCTCGCGCGGCTGCAGCGCGACGTGATCGACAAGAAGCCCGACTGGATGACGCTGAGCTGCGGCGTGAACGACGTCTGGCACGGCGCCAAGGGCGTGCCGCTCGACGCCTATCAGAAGAACATCACCGAGATCGTCGACAAGGCCCAGGCGGCGGGCATCAAGGTGATGCTCCTGACCGCGACGATGATCGGCGAAAAGGCCGACGAGGCGAACAACCAGAAGCTGGAGCCCTACAACGATTTCCTCCGAAAGCTCGCGAAGGACAAGAAGTGCCTGCTCGCCGATCTCAACGCCGACATGCACCAGGAGCTTGACGAGCGCGAAAAGGCGGGCGGCAAGCGGGGCAACCTGCTGACGTCCGACGGCGTCCACATGAACCCGCGGGGCAACATGATGATGGCCGCGGGGGTGCTCAAGGGCTTCGGGCTCGAAGGCGCGGCGCTCGCCAAGGCGAAGGACGCGTGGCTCGACATCCCGGGCGGCGCGACGGTGTCGCCGCAAGTGAAGCTCACCCTGCGCCAGCTGCAGGCCCTCGAGGCCGCCGCGGCGAAGTCGGGCAAGTCGATCCAGGTCCTCCTGCAGGAGGCGCTGGAGAAGGAAGTCCAGTCGCTGCTCGGGAAATAAGCGCCGGACTCCTTACTTCTCGACGGCCTTCCTCACGTTGGCCGCCGTGTCGACGATGACCTCGTTGCCGGACATGCAGAGGTCGAGTCCCTGGATGCGGGCGATCGCCTTCAGGAACGATCCCAGCTTCTGCCCCGCCTATTTTGTTCCGCGGCGGGGCTTGCCGGGCGGGGGCTTGGGCTTCCAGACGTCGCGGGTGTGCTGAGTCGCGAACGGCTTGCCGGGCGCGATCTCGGGCTTTCCGCCGGTCCCGCGGGGCTGCCACGCGGGCACCAGGTGGTTCTTGCCGCTGCCGATCAGGTCCATGCGGCCCATGCGCTTGAGCGCCGACCGGATCATCGGCCAGTTGTTCGCGTCGTGCCACCGGAGGAAGGCCTTCTGGAGCTTGCGCTGCTCCACGCTGCGCGGAATGTAGACCTCCTCGAACTTCCGGCCGTCGCGCTTCATCGGATTCATGCCCGTGTGGTACATCGCGGCGGCGAACGTCATGGGCGTGGGCAGGAACGCCTGGACCTGGTCGGCGCGGAAGTCGTTGCGCTTGAGCCAGAGCGCGAGCTCCAGCATGTCCTTGTCGGTGGTGCCCGGATGGGCGGCGATGAAGTACGGGATGACGTACTGCTCCTTGCCCGCCTCCTTCGAGAACTTGTCGAACAGCTCCTTGAAGCGGTCGTACGTCCCGATGCCCGGCTTCATCATCGCGTCGAGCGGGCCGTCCTCGGTGTGCTCCGGCGCGATCTTGAGGTAGCCGCCGACATGATGGGTGGCAAGCTCCTTGATGTATTCGGGCGACTTCGTGGCGAGGTCGTAGCGGACGCCCGAGGCGATCGAGATCTTCTTCACGCCGGGGATCGCGCGGGCCTTGCGATAGAGGTCGATGAGCGGCTTGTGGTTCGTGTTCAGGTTCTCGCAGATCCCGGGGAAGACGCACGACGGCCGGCGGCAGGCCGACTCGATCTTCTTGTCCTTGCAGGCGAGCCGGTACATGTTCGCCGTCGGGCCGCCGAGGTCCGAGATCTGTCCCGTGAACCCCGGGACCGTGTCGCGCATCCGTTCGATCTCTTTGACCACCGACTCCTCGGAGCGGTTCTGGATGATGCGTCCCTCGTGCTCGGTGATGGAGCAGAAGGTGCACCCGCCGAAGCAGCCGCGCTGGATCGTCACCGAGAACCGGATCATCTCGTACGCAGGGATCTTCTGCGTTCCGTAGAACGGATGGGGCAGCCGCTGGTAGGGCAGCTCGTAGACGCCGTCCATCTCCTTCATCGAGAGCGGAATGGGCGGCGGGGTGACCCAGATGTCCCGGTTGCCGTGGCGCTGGATGAGCGCGCGGGCGTTGCCGGGGTTGGTCTCGAGGTGCATGACCCGCGACGCGTGGGCGTACATGACGCGGTCGGCCGCCACGGCCTCGAACGACGGAAGGCGCACGACGGAGTGGCCGCGGTCCACCGGAGGGGGACGGAGCGCCACAGGCGCGGCGCCGTCACTCTCGACCCCCGCCTGCTTCAGGTAGGGATTCGGCATCCCGACGGCGCGGCCGGGCGTGTCGAGCGTGGTGGAGTCGATCTCCTTCCACCCTTCGGGAACGCCGTCGCACCAGTACGCGGTGCCGCGGATGTCGGTGATCGACGAGATGGGCTTCCGCGCGGCGAGGCGGTGGGCCACCTCGACCAGCGCGCGCTCGGCGTTGCCGTAGAGGAGCAGGTCGGCCTGGCTGTCGACGAGGATCGAGCGGCGGATCTTCTCGGACCAGTGGTCGTAGTGGGCGATGCGGCGGAGCGAGGCTTCGATCCCGCCGACCACGACCGGCACGTCGCGGTAGGCTTCGCGGGCGCGCTGGGCGTAGACGATGACGGAGCGGTCGGGCCGCTTGCCCGCGAGGCCGCCGGGCGTATAGGCGTCGTCCGATCGCATGCGCCGGTCGGACGTGTACCGGTTGACCATGGAGTCCATGTTGCCGGCGGTGATCCCGAAGAACAGGTTGGGCCGACCGAGCGCCTTGAACGGCTCGGGGCTGGTCCAGTCGGGCTGGCTGAGGATGCCGACGCGGAAGCCTTGGGCCTCCAGGACCCGCCCGACGATGGCCATGCCGAAGCTGGGGTGGTCGATGTAGGCGTCGCCGGTGACGACGATGATGTCGCACGAGTCCCAGCCGAGCGCCTCCATCTCCTCGGCCGACATCGGCAGGAAGGGCGCCGGCGTCAGCCGCTTGGCCCAGAAGGGCTTATACGAGAAGATGTCCTTCGGCGGCGGGAGTCGGAATTGGTCGTGGGCGGAACTGGACACAGGGCTACGTTTACCTAACCGGGGGAGGGAGGTCAACCCCCCCTTTCGGATTCGGACGTAACACCCCCCGCCTCTGGGGTTCCCTTCACTAACAACGTGGTGAGGGAAGTTATGATCCTGTCGTGCGTGTGCGGCCGCCGGTACCGGACCCCGAATGACACCGACCCGAAGTATCGGGCGTGTCCCCAATGCGGGGGAACCCTCGTTCCCGAGAACGAGTCGCTCGTTCCGGCGATCGACATCAACGTCCTGCTCGAACAGATGAAGGTCCTCCGCGACGAGCTGGTCGCCCGCGACCGGCAGCTGCGCCGGGCCCAGGCGGAATCGACCGTCCTGCGGGCGGAAATCGAGCAGCTGAAAGCCCGGGTTGCGGCCGTCCAGACGCCGCCGCCGACTTCGTCCTCGCCGACGCCCGCGGTAGCGGTGCCGCGCGAACTGCCCTCCAACCGCGTCCCCCTCTACGCCCTCCGGGACCCGTAAGCTCCTCCGCGATAAACCAAAGAAGTCGATTGATGGCCGGGACGGCCATCAATCGACTTCTTTGATTTATGGCGCCTCCCTAATGTCCCGCCGTCCGACAAAAATGTCGGATCTCCTCGCCATCCCCCTGGACCCGCCGCGGCATGGTGTTTGCATTACCGGGGTCCAAGAGGTTGGTGAGCTATGAGCAAGCTGCAGAAGACGGACGGCCCGGTGGACCTGAGGGATCTCCCCTCCTCGGGGGAGACCCATGCCTCGCTCCGGCTGAGCAAGATCGGCCCTTATCGCCTGGGGCGGGCGGTCGGCCGGGGCAAGACGGGGATCACCTACGAAGCGGTCCACGTGGAGCAGGGCCGGAAGGTGGCGCTCAAGATCCTGGACAAGCGGGCGCTCAACGACAGTCCCGTCTCGCGGCAGGATGCCCTGTTTGCCCGCGAGGCGATGATCCTGGCCAAGCTGCCTCGTCATTCCGGGGTCATCGGCGTGCTCGACGCCGGCCAGGCACACAATCTGCCCTACATCGTCACCGAATACGTCGACGGTCAGCCGTTCTCCGAGGAAATCCGGCTCCGGCGGCCGGAGATCAAGATCCTGGTGCGGATCGTCCGCGACGTGGCGCTGGCGGTTCACCACGCCCATGAGAACGGGATCCTCCACCGCAACCTCAAGCCGAGCAACGTCCTCGTGGACGCCGCCGGCGGAGCCTACGTGACCGACTTCGGCTCGGCGAAGAGGATGGGACCGGAGGCCGGGCACTCCAGCTACCTCTTCCAGGGCGGCATCGTCGGGACGCCGGCCTACATGAGTCCGGAACAGGCGGCGGGGACGAAGACCCTGGACTGCCGCGCGGACGTCTATTCGCTGGGCGCCATGCTGTACGAGATCCTCACCGGCCGTCCTCCGTTCGTCGGAGGCTCGACCGTTCAGGACCTGGTCTCGGTGATCCGCGCCCCGATCGTGCCTCCGTCCCAGGCGTCGCCGGAATGGGCGGCCTGGAGCGGAGACAAGTCCATCGAGCGGATCTGCATGCAGGCGCTGTCCAAGATGCCCGAAGGCCGTCCCGCCACCGCGAAGGCGCTGGCCGACGGGCTCTCGATCTGGTTGGGCGAGAAGCCGGGGAAGGAGTCGTCGCGCCGCCCGTCCTGGATCTGGTCGGTGATCGTCGGCAGCGTGGCGACGGTGGCGGCGGTGGCCGCCATCCTGAAAGGGCAATAGCCGATCAGCCCTGCTGGTGGCGGCGGGGTGAGAAGATCTCGCACGGCACCGACGTCTTCCCGTCCAGCATCATCTCGCTGATCGCCTTGCCGGCGATGATCGCGTATCCCAGCCCGTGGCCGTGATAGCCTGCGGCGGCGTAGACGTTCACGCTCCCGGGAACCGGGCCGACGTTCGGCAGTTCGTCGCAGCTGAACCCCATGATCCCGGCCCAGCGATGGGTGACGGCGAGGCCGCGGGTCGCAGGGAAGCTGGAGTGGAGGAACGACTCGATCGCCCCCTGCACCTTGTCGGTGGGCCGGTCGTTGGTCGTGAGCTCGGTATCCAGCGAGGCGCGTCGGCCGCCGCCCGCGAGGATTCGTCCGTCGGGGAGCTGGCGGAAGTACTCGAAGCCGAAGTCGGCGTACACGGGCGCGGGCAGGATCCGCTCGGGGCAAGGCGCGGTGGCGAACATTTGCCCGCGCATGCCGACGATCGCCCCGTCGAAGTACGGGTGGATCAGGCCCGTCCACGCGTTGCTCGCCAGGAGGACCATCGAGCACGACAGGCGCCCTCCCGGGGTCTCGAGCACCGCGGAGGTGGCGCCGAGATCGAGCTTCGTGACCGGCGTCTTCTCGAAGATCCTCGCGCCGTCGCGTTCGGCCGCGCGGGCCAGCCCCCGGACGAACCGGACGGGATGGATCTCCCCGTCCCCCGGATTGAAGAGACCGGCGAGGAACCCGCCGCCGGGGAAGAGCCGCTCGACCGCCGTGTCGTCGAGGTATTCGGCGGGGAAGCCGTCCTCGTGCAGCGCGCGGGCGCTGCGGTCGAGGGCCTTGGCCTCCTGCTCGCTCAGGGCCAGCGTGTAGCTCCCCCGGGCGGCGTAGAGACAGTCGAGCTTCTCCGCCTCGACGAGGCGGGCGATCAGCGCATGGTTGTCGCGGGAGATGGACCAGAGGAGCTTGGACCGTTCCCGGCCGTGGGACTTGATGGCGACGCTGTAGGTATTGGCCACGCCCCGCAGGAGGAAGCCGGCGTTCCGGCCGCTCGCGCCCGAGGCGACCACGTCGCGCTCGACGAGCGCGACTTTGCAGCCGCGGGCGGCGAGATGGTAGGCCGCCGAGACGCCGGTGAGACCGGCGCCGAGGACCGCGACGTCGGCGGTCGCGTCGCCGGCGAGCGGGGCCCGCGCGGTGTAAGGTTCGTCGAGCCAGAACGACGTCGTCACGGCGCCATTATAGAAATCGCCGGGCGTTTGCAGGCCGAGATCGGTCCACTTTTTTCTAGGCCGCTCTTCCCGTCGGGTGCTATAGTTGCCGCAACCTCGGGAGAGAACATGAAAAGCCTCATCACGTCTGTCGCCCTGTTCGCGCTTGCCACGACGGCGGCGGCGCAGGACCAGCAGCTTGGAGCGCGCACCAAGGCGATGGGCGGGAGCTACACGGCGTTCGAGGACGATCCCGTGTCGGTCTGGCTCAACCCCGCCGGCATCGCCACGCAGCCGGACCAGCTTTCGATCGCGTATCAGACGTACACCGCCTATCCCAAAGGCCGCGAGCGCGGCCCCGGCGACACGGTGAACTTCACCGTCAAGCCTTCGACCATCATGGGCGACCCGGCGCTCCTGCCTTCGTACATCGGCCTCGTGTTCCAGGCGGGCGACGCCGAGTCGCCGCTGGCCATCGGCGTCTGCTACGCCCAGCCGTACCTGCTGGACTACGCGATGGACCAGGTGAAGGACCCCAACCAGCCCGCGTTCGTCCCCGAGGCGGAAGTGCAGCAGGTGTTCGGACGCTTTCGCGCCGCGATTGCGAAGGACTTCCGGATCCGGGAGGCGGGCAAGGAAGGCTTCTTCACCCACATCTCGGGCGGCGTGGGCCTCGACGTCGGCTCGACCCGGTGGCACTTCTCGGGCCTGGGCGAGGACACGACGACGTCGAACGTGAACTTCGGCTTCGGCGTCGGCACGCTGGTCGGCGTGTACGACGACTACGATTCCTTCAAGGTGAACCTCGGCATCGCCTACACCAGCAAGGTGGGCTACGACTTCCACATCAGCCCCGACATCCTCCCCGCGTTCGACATGCCCCAGCAGCTGAACATCGGCGTGACGCTCTACCTGCTCAAGGGCACGCCGCTCCGCATCACCCTCGACTTCCAGTGGATCGACTGGAGCGCGACGGCGCAGGATCCCCAGTTCGCGAACTTCAAGGGCTTCCAGGACGCGAAGAACTACTCGATGGGCGTCGAGTATCGCATCAAGCTTTCGGATAAGGGCGTCACCCTCTATCCGCGGGTCGGCTTCCGCCGGTTCGACGCGCCGTGGGGCAGCAAGGACGACCTTCCGATGACGGGGCCGTTCCGGCTCGTGCTCGACACCAAGGCCCAGGCGTTCAACATCTTCACCTACGGCGTCGGCCTTTCCTGGTCGACGGATGCGGGCAAGGTGCGGTCGATCGACTTCGCCGGCGACGCCGGCGGGGACGCGATCAACTTCGCCATCGGCCTGACGATGGAATTTTAGGCCGGGGGGACGTGAACCCGCGCTAGCGGCGCCGCATCCGGGCCGCGATCAGCAGCACCAGCAGGGCATCCAGTCCGCTCAGGCCGCACGATCCGCCGCCGCCCGAGGAACCTCCGCCGCTGCCGGGCGCCTCCGTGACCACGATCTGCGTCACGGACGCCTTCGTGGACGACGTGCCGTCGTTCACGACCAGCTCGAAGACGTAGACGCCGGCGGACGTCGGCAGGAACGTCGGCTGCGAGGCGTACGGGTCGGAGATCTGCACCGGCGGTCCGACCAGCTGTCTCCAGTAGGCGTTGAGGCCCGAGCCGAAGGCCGTGTTGTCGTCGGTGCTGCCGGTGCCGTCGAGCGTCACCTGCTGGCCGGTCAGGCTCGACTGATCGAGGCCGGCATTGGCCACGGGCGCCGCGTTGGTCACGTCGTCCACCACGATGTCGATCGACGAGATCTCGTTGAAGCCGCGGTTGACCAGGCCGCCCGTGTGATCGGTCGCGGTCACGCGGAACCGGTACAGGCCGGGCCGCGTGGGCGTGAACGACGGATCGGCGTTGAACGGGGACGGCGAGAGGACCACGGCCGGACCCGAGGTCTGCTCCCACCACCAGGTAAGCGTGACCGGATTGCGGACCGAGACGAGATTGATCGCGGTCCCCGTGCCGACGACGTGGCCCGTCGTGCCGTCGATCGGCGCCGCGGTGTTGAAGGAGGGCACGACCGAGGGAACGACATACGGGGCGCTGGGCTTGACCGACACGCGGACCGTGGCCGGCGGGCTGAGCACCGCCCCGTCGGAGACGACCAGCTGGAATTCGTACGTGCCGGGCAGGATGGGCGTGAACTGGGGAAAGGCCGCGCCCGGGTTGTCGAAGAAGATGCGCGGGCCTCCGGTCTGGGTCCAGCCGTAGCTCAGGAGCGCGCCTTCGGGGTCGACGCTGGCGGTGCCGTCGAGCGTCACGATCTCGCCCGCGAGGGGCGTTCCGATCGGCGACAGCTTCGACGCGGCGGCGGCCGGGGGCCGGTTCGAGGGATCGAACACCAGGACATTCACCGTATCGGAGAAGCTGTCCAGGTTCGAAACGCGGTCCCGAACGACCAGGGTGAACGAATAGGTGCCCGCAGCGGGCGGGGCGAACGTCAGGATCGGGTTGATGCTGGACACGGGCGTCGCCAGGAAGGACGAGGTCCACTTGTAGAGGGGTTCCTGTCCGACCGGCGGCGGCACGGACGTGCTGGGCGTCACGGAGAGCCGCGCGTCGAGCGTCACCAGCGTGTTCCGCGCGACCGCCTGGTCGGGCCCCGCGTTGGCGACCGGCACCTGGTTTCCGCCGGAGTGGACGGTGACGCGCACGATGCCCTTCGGCGAGGAGTTGCCGGCGATGTCCTTGACGACCAGCTCGAACTCGTACGCGCCCGGCAATGTGGGGGTGAACGTGGGGGCCTCGACGTTCGGGTTGCTGAGGATGACGGCCGTGCCGGCGGACTGGGTCCAGCCGTACGTGAGGGCGTCGCTGTTGATGTCGGTCGACTGTACGCCGCGGAGCGTCACCGCCGTAAAGGTCTGAACGACCTGGTTCAGGATCGGGGTCGACGTGGGGGTGACGTTCAGGATGTTCACTGCCACGAAATCCGAGCTCGTGGCGAGGCCGTCGCTGACGTCCAGGCGGAAATTATAGGTGCCGGGAACCGCGGTCTGGAAACTCGGGTTCGGCGTGGTGGGGTTCAGGAGCGCTACCGTCGTCGTGGGGATCTGGGTCCACAGGAACGTCAGCGCCTGCCCGTCGGGATCGAAGCTGCGCGACCCGTTCAGCGTGATCAGGGAGGGCACCGCCGAGATGTCCGTCCCGGCGATGGCGACGGGGACGGTGTTGTTGGTCAGCAGGCCCACGAAGTTCGGCGTGCTCGCGAGATCCTGGAGCGCGCCGTTCATGCCGTCGTTCACGTACTCGAAGCGCGGCGTCCCCGCCGTTCCCGTCGTATCCAGGAGATTGATGGTGACGGTGTTGTTGTTGATGATGATGTTCGCGTTCGTCAGGCCCGCCAGAAGGTTGGTGCTGCCGTTGGCGTCGATCAGGACCCAGTCGTTGATGTCGGCCTGGCCGGTCGCGAGGTTTTCCGAGAAGGTGGCCACCACCTGGTCGAGGAAGCCGTTGCCGTCGGAGTCGATCGCCGTGAAGCTGGTGATGACCGGCTTGGCGCGGTCGACCGTGCTGCCCGGCACCGTCGTGGCCGTCATCGTGAGGCCGTCGTCCACGTCGGTCAGATTTCCCCCGGAGGGTCCGGTGGGCGTGTACGTCAGCGTGGGCGTGGCGCCGGTGTCGGGAAGGCCGGACTGGATCAGGGAGAAATGGACGATCGTGGGATCCCCGCCGTCCACCGCGCCCGCGGAGATCGGATAGCCCGCGAGGGTGAACCCCCTTCCGCTCGTGACGCTCGTGGTTGCCCCGCTGATCGCCTCGCTGAACTTGACGTCGATTCGGTCGATGGACCCGTTGCCGTTGGTGTCGGCCGTGCTGACGCCGGTCATCGCCGGCCGCGTTCCGATCTTGATGGTGCGGTTGTCGAACGCGTTGGGGAGGAGCGCGGCTTGGTTGTTGACTTCGAGCTCCAGAGTGTTGACTCCCGAGGGTGATCCGTTGAAGCCCGTGAACTGCGCCCCGGTGATGATCAGCGTCTGCCCCGGGGCGAAGGGAGTGCTCACCGGGATGGTCATGATCCGGCCGACCATGCCGGGCGTGCCGACGTTGCCGGCGCCCGTGCCGGTCAGGGTCGGCACGGTGCCCGCCCAGACCATGTTGAAGGTCGAAGGGATCCGGATCCGGATATCCGTGCCCGGCTTGATCCGCGGAGTGGTGCCGTCGTCGGAAATCGTGATCTGCGCCGCATCCATCGTGAGGTCGTTCTTGCCGAAGACCTGGTTCGTCGCCGACGAGATCGTCGGGGCGCCGATCGCCTTCGTCCGGTTGTCCGTGGCGGAGATGGGTCCGCCGATGTTGACGCGGAGCTGCAGCCCGGTGGAACTCGACGCCGCCGAGAAATTGGTGAAAAACAAATTGTCGATGGTGAGCGTCTGGCCGCCCGAGAAGTCCGAGTTGACAAAGATCCGGAGGGTCTGGGGGTTGGGATAGCTGAACGTCGTGGAGGGGACCGTGATGTGCGACGCGCCCGTGCCCCCGAAGGTCGGGGTCGAGTTCTTCCACTCGCAGTGAAGCCCCGAGGGGATGACGATCTCGAGGCTGTTCCCGGCCTGGAACGACGGCGACGCGGCGTCCGTCAGCGTGATCAGGTTGACGGTCGACGACGGATCGTTGACCGTGTACTCCTGGTTGAACGTCGCGTCGATCCCCGAGGACACGGCGGGAACGCCGCCGATGGCGATGAGCTTGTCGTCGATGTTGGTGAGGGTGCCGGTCGGGCTCATGAACAATTCGAGGTTGTCGGGCAGCGAGGTGGCCGTCGTGCTGAAGTTCAACCCGGAGATCGTGCCGGAGCCGCCAGGGGTCCAGCTGGCGCCCGCCGTGACGATGAGGATCTTGTTGCCCGGGACGTAGGTGACCGCGGAGTTCAGGTTCGACGAGGTGGTGGCCGTCAATCCGCCCTGCCAGGTCATGTTGAACGTCGGCGAGGTGGGGATGGCGATCCGGATCTGGGTGGTCGGGAAGATGCGCGGATTGACCGGGTCGTCGGAGATCGTGATCTGAGACATCGCCTCGATCTGGGGCGGGTTGATGAAGACCTGGTCGATCAGGGAGGAGATCGACGGCCGCCCGATGCCGATCGTCCGGTTGTCCGTGGCCTCGAAGCTGGCCACGCTCCCGTTCACGTCCATGCCGAGCTGGGCCGATCCGAGCGGGCCGGTGAAGCCGGTCAGCTGCAGGCCGCTGATCGTGACGGTCTGCCCGACGCCGAACGTTCCGGCGACCGGAATGGTGATCGACTTGTTGCCGTCGATGGCGTTGGGGTTGACGACGAACGGTCCGGCGGCGACGTGGCCCGGCACGGCGGTGCCCGTGCAGGTGATGTTGCTCGATGCGAAGCTGGCGACGTTCGCGAGCGCGGTCGGCAACACGATTTTGATCCCGTTCGTGGAGCTGATCCTCGGGGTGCCGAGGGACTCGGTCACGGTGATGTCCGCGAGCGCCGAGGTGGGGTCGCCGACGGAATAGACCTTGTTGCTGGCGGAGGAGATCTTCGGCTGGCCGGCGATCGTGATGGTGGTGGGATCGACGGCGTGGGCGACGGTGAGGGCGCTGGAGTTGCCGAGGTTGACGCGCAGGGATCCGGTCGAGTCATTCCCCATGCTGGCGTAGGACAGACCGGAGATCGTCACCGACTCGCCGGGCTGGAAATCGTTCGTCACGGGGATGATGACCGTTTTGTTCCCGTCGGTGAAGCTGACGGCGGGACTCGCCACGATCCGGTTGGGGACGGCGGTGCCGGTGCAGGTCGCCTGGACGGTTCCCCCGGGATTGTGCCAAACCATGTTCAGCGACGCGGGGATGTTGATCTTGATGCCGGTCGTGCTCCAGATGCTGCCGTTGCCGATCGTGTTGCTCTCGGTCAGCGTCACGGGCGTCATCGCGGTCGGGCCGAGTCCGGCGTCCAGCGTCACCGGACCGGACAGGCCGAATCCGGAGGGAGGCCGGGCGATCCGGACGGTGGCGTTGTCGGGATGCTGGAAGGAGCCGCTGATCGTGTCGGCGTGCATGTTGAAGGGATCGGCGAACTTGGGAAACTGTCCCGGCGCCGGAAGGTCGGGATCGGGAAAGGAAAATCCGTGTCCGGTGATCCAGACGAAGTCGGTGATGGGGGTCCAGGTCGAGGGGACATTGAACCGCAACGTTTTCGGGTCGGGATAGCCGCTGAAGGAGAGGAGGGCTCCGACGGAGCTGCCGGTGTTCTTCCAATTGAGGGTGATGTCGGGCCCCAGTTTGGTGGTATCCCAATTCATCGCGACGCCGGCGGGAATGACGAAGTCGAGGGTGGGACTGACCGTGTCGCCGCCGTGGCAGTTATAGTGAATCCGCACACCGGGGGTGTTGTCGTCCTGAATGTGGAACCGCTGGTCGACTTTGGTCGGGGTGCTGGGGAACGGCTCGGATTCGACGACGCCGCCGGTGCGGAAGTGGTCGTCGGCGCCGAGCCGGGCGCCCAGGACAAGCAGGAAGAGCAGGGCCGCCGACCGAGCGCCGGCCGAAAGTCGCCGCATGTCCGACACCTCCAAGGCGGCTGGTCCCCTCCGAGGCAGGGGAGGCCGACGTCCCTATAAGTCTATTTTGCACGCCCCTCGAACGCCACCGGATTATCCCCGGCGGCTAGAAGGGCGGCCCTCTCAGGTAGAAGTCCGAGGTTCCGTTGCTGTCGTCGTCCGAGGCGTTCGTCGCTTCGGTGTAGAAGGCGACGTACCGGCCGTCCCGGGAGATGTTCGGACGGAGCGATCTTCCGTTCAGCTCCGTGTCATAGGTGGCGATGGAGAGCCGTTCCGTGACCCCGGTCCCATCGGTGTTGTGATGGAGGAAGATGTCTTCCGTGGTCGGGCCGTTCGAGTCGCCGTTCACGAGGCTGGGCGACGGCGACTGCCAGGTTACGAGGCTGCCGTCGCCGGAGAGGCGGGGGAAGTTGCAGCCGTTGCCGGCCTGGGCGCCCGAGCTGTGGACCGAGGCGATGGTCGTCGTGTTGAACGTGGGACCCGGGCGGAGGTCGCGGATGAAGATGTCGTTCGCGGGGCCGTCGTCCGCCGGGTCGATGTTCGTCGCCAGCGAGACGAATGCGACCATCAGGCCGTCCGCCGAAATGGACGGGGCAATGGACGGGCCGTCCGGATTGGGAGCGGTCACGCTCGAAGGATGGGCCACCGAGATGCGGACCGTCGTATTTGCGCCGGGAACGGTCCGGTCCCGCATGAAGACGTCCGTGACGGCGCCGTTGAGGTCGGGACCGAACACGCTGACGTCCGGGATCAGGTTCGTCGCCACCGACTGGAACGCGATGCGATCCCCGTTGGCCGAGATCGACGGCGCGGTGGAGTCGCCGTTCCCCTTCGCCCCGCCGAACTGATCGGACGCTTTGCTGATCAATTCCGTCGTGTGCTGGTTGCCGCTGAGGAGCGGATTGACGTTGCGGAGGTAGATATCGACCAGCGCGTCGTCGTCGGGAGCCAGAAGGGTTGCCGGGCCCGGGTCGCCGTCCAGGTTGGGGGCGGCCGATTCGAAGACGACCCAATTTCCGTCCTTGGAAATCTCGGGATTCAAAGAGTCCTGGCTGGCCTTGAGGCCGGCCGGCGCGTCTCCGGTGCTCCGGTCGACCAGCGTCGTGACACCCGCCACCATGTCCCGGACGTAGATGTGCTGCCTCTGGGTGAGCGGGAAGTCGCTGGCGTCGGACGTGATGTTCGCGGCGCGCGATTGGAAGCAGACGTATCGGCCGTCCCCGGAGATCGAGGGATAACCGCTGGGGCCGTTGGCGGGGACGCCGGCGACGCCCGGCGTGACGGAGACGCAGGTCGTCGTCCGGGTCAAGTTGTCCCAGTAGAAGACGTCGCTGGCGTTGTTCTGGTCAAGGTTATTGGGCACGAGGTTAGGCGCCTTGGAGGAGTAGACGATGAAGCGGCCGTCGTCGGAGAGCCCCGGCCGGTCGGTCACGGAAGCGCCGATGCCCTGGCCGCCGTCGGACCGGAGCGAAATGCGGGTGGTGACCAGGAGCTGCGGGTGGTTCTTATTGACCTTCCGGGCGCACCCCGTGCCGCTGAGCGTCAGCAGGCCGCACAGGATCGTCAGGAGTGTCCAACGAGTGCGCATTCGGAGATCCTTTCGAGCAGGCTTGCCGAGGGTCCGCTCTCTCTCTCTCTTTTTTCCGCGGCTTAGTGTATAAGGCATGAACAATACACTCCAGCATTTTACATCCTTTTGAACGGACCTTGACTCCTCCCGACCACGCGACTAGCATGTCGAAGCTTCCGGGGCGGCGGTTCCGGACCCCGCGAAGTGCATCACACACAATGATGACCCCCCGCGGCGCCCTCCCGGTGGCCCTGCTTCTGCTGCTCGCAAGCCCGGCGGCCCCCCAGGGCTACTCTCCCGAGGAGCGCGGGTCCAACTGGGTCCGCTCGACCTACCAGTTCGGGACTCCCGGCGTCGCTCCGGGCCAGTTTCTCGAGCCGCGGGCCGTCGCCGTCGGCCGCGACAACACCGTCTTCGTCTCCGATACCGGCAATCACCGCATCCAGGTGTGCGCGATCGACGGCAAGCTCCTTTCAAGCTGGGGCGGGGCCGGGACGGCGGAGGGGAAATTCCTGTTCCCCTCGGGCATCGCGGCGAGTTCCGACGGCGAGATCTTCGTCGCGGACGCCGGCAACCACCGGATCCAGGTGTTCGACGAGAAGGGGAAGTTCCTTCGCGGATGGGGCAGGGCGGGAATCCAGCCCGGCGGGTTCAGCTCGCCCCGATGGCTGGCGGTGACGAAGGATCGGGTGATCGTCGTCGAGGCCGATCATCCTCGCGTTCAGGTCTTTACGATCAAAGGGGAGCCGATTCGAGCGTTCGGTGGGGTCGGGGATGGACCGGGACGGTTCCGGGAACCGACCGGCGTCGCTGCGGATGAGCACGGCAGTATCTATGTGGCCGACGCCGGCGCCCACCAGATCCAGAAGTTCGACGGCGACGGGAAGCCGTTGGCTCAGTGGGGATCCTGGGGCTCGCCGCCCGGGATGCTGTCGAGTCCGGCCGGCCTGGCTTACGGGGACGGCAAGCTGTACGTCGCCGACGGCGGGAATCACCGGGTGCAGGTCTTCGATCCCTCCGGGACGTTCCTCTATCAATGGGGCCGCGCGCCGGCGTTCGCCCACGAGGGAAGCGGGCGGCTCCACTTTCCTTCCGGCATCGCCCTTTCTCCCGGCGGCGGATTCACGGTGCTCTGCGAGCCGTTCGAGCATCGCGTCCAGGCCTTCAGCAACGGGAGCGCCCGCGTCGTCCGTCCGATGAACGACCTCCCCTGGTGGGACAGCCTCCACGCCCGGTTCCATCTGATGTCCCGGAAGCTGGAGCCGCACGGAGACAAGCCCACCCTGATGGTCGCGATGCGGGAGACCGACGCGCCGGCGGTGCTGTTCTTCGACCTCGAGCCGCGGGTTCCCGCGTTCCTCGCCCGGGCCGGCGGCGCCGGAAAGAAGATGGGCGAGTTCGGCTCTCCGGCGGGCCTCGCCCTGGATCCCGCGGCGGGCCGGCTCACCGTGAGCGAGCGCTCCAACCGGCGGATCCAGCTGCTGGAGTTGCTGCGCGATCCGAAGACCCCCACGGGATTCGTCCCGAACGTCCGGGTCATCTCGGCGTGGGACCTGGCGACGGCGCTTCCGGCGTCGATCGACGGCGTCCTCCCGGAACGGGCGCAGCCGGGCGCGATGGCGCTGGATCCCTCCGGCACCCTCTATCTTCTGGACGAGGGGAACTCGGCGATCCACCTGTTCGACCGGAAGATGAAGTATCTCCGGACCCTCCGCGCGCCGAAGAGCGACGGTCCCGTCCGGTGGATCGATCTGGCCCTCGCGCCCGACGGAGCCTCGATCTATGTGGTCGACCAGGACGGCGCGAAGATCGTGGCGCTGGACCGCGACGGCGGCCAGAGGTTTTCCTGGGGAACGCGCGGGAGCGGAGAGAACGGGGAGTTCCTCCTGCCGTCCGGCGTCGGCGTCGGTCTCGACGGCACCGTCTATGTCAGCGACTCGGGCGCCCACCGGATCCTCCGGTTCGATGCGACGGGGAAGTTCCTGTCGATGTGGGGCTCGTTCGGCCGCGATCCGGGCCACTTCTACAGCCCCCGCGGCATCGTCATCGCCGGGCGGGACCGCATCGTCGTCGACGATGCGGGGAATCATCGCGGCCAGATCTTCGACCGCGAAGGGAAGCTTGTGGAACTGTTTCACAAAGGCGGCATGCCCGCCCAACCGGTGGCTCCCAAATGAACCTGATGCGTCGGGCGTTCACGGCCGCGCTGCTCGCGGCGTTCGCGGCGGGCTGCGATTCCCCGGCGCCGCCGGCCAAGCGGCAGGTCGACAGCAACGGCGGCGGCTATACGGTGACGTTCGAGTCGACCCCGACCCCGATCCCGATGAACGACGTCTTCGATCTCCGTTTCACGGTAGTGCCCAAGTCGGGATCGTCGCAGGGCCTGGCGGTCCAGGTCGATGCCCGGATGCCCGCCCACGGCCACGGGATGAACCGGGTGCCCAAGCTGACGGCCCAACCCGACGGCTCGTATAAGGCCGAAGGAATGCTGTTCCACATGCCGGGTCACTGGGAGCTCTACTTCGACATCGCCCAGGCGGGCAAGACGGAGCGGGCCCAGGTCGACGTCGATCTGAAATGAAGGCGGCGATCGCGGTCCTGGGAGCGGTCGCGGTCGTCGTGGTGGGCATCGTCGTGACCCTCGGCACCCGCCCCGCCGTCGGCGGTCCGTTCGTGCCGCCCGACTTCACGGCGGAGGAGATCGAACGGGTCCTTCAGCACTCCCCGCTCGGCGTCCCGCCGCGCGATTCCACGAACGCGGTCTTCGAGAACCCGGCGGCGGCGCGACTGGGTCAGCGGCTCTTCTTCGACGCGCGGCTCTCGCGGGATGGAAAAGTCTCGTGCTCGACCTGCCACGTCGCGGCGAAGGGCCTGGCGGACGGGCAGGCGCTGCCGTCGCAGTTCCCGGTGGACCGGAACGTCCCGTCGCTGTGGAACGTCGCGTACAACCGCTGGTTCTTCTGGGACGGCCGCGCGGACTCGCTCTGGAGCCAGGCGCTCCAGCCGCTGGAGAATCCGCGCGAGCACGGCTCGACCCGGCTCCAGATCGTCCGCCTCCTCGCCGACACGCCGCCCCTTCGCTCGGAGTACGAAGCGGTCTTCGGCCCGATGGCCGACGTGTCCGACCTGCGCCGGTTTCCCCCGGCGGGCGGGCCCGGCGTGCTTCCGCCCGGCAGCCCGCTCCATGCGGCGTGGACCTCGATGAGCCCGCCCGACCAGGAGGCCGTCAACCGCATCTTTGCCAACGTGGGGAAGGTGATCGCCGCCTACGAGCGCGGCCTGGTCAGCCGTCGGGCGCCGTTCGACGTGTTCGTGGAAGGCCTGCGGACCGGCGACGCGGCCAAGATGGCGGCCCTGACGCCGGACGCGCGCAAAGGGCTGAAGCTGTTCGTCGGGAAGGCGAACTGCCGACTCTGCCACAGCGGCCCCAACTTCAGCGACGGCGAGTTCCACAACATCGGCATCCCGCCGCTCCGCGGGGGGCTGACCGCCGACCGGTTCGCCGCGATCGACGAGGTCCGGAAGAATTCGTTCAATACCGGCGGCCCCTACAGCGACGACCGCGCGGCGGGGGAGAAGAAGCTCGACTACCTGCCGAAGCTGCAGGACACGTGGGGGCAGATCAAGACGCCGTCGCTGCGGAACGTCGCGAAGACCGCGCCGTACATGCACCAGGGGCAGTTCGGGTCGCTCGACGAGGTCCTCCGGTTCTACTCGACCCTGAGAGGGATGGTCCAGGCGGGCCACTCCGACCGGTTCATCCTGACGCCGCTGCAGCTCAACGCCGTGGAGATCGCCGCGCTCGCGGCGTTCCTCGAGTCGCTCACCGACGAAAGCGTCGACGGGCGGCTGCTCCGACCCCCGGAGTAAAAGAAAACGGCCATCAACCACCCGGCGTGATTGATGGCCGTTGAAAAGTCTCGGGCGCGGGTTACTTGTTCCAGAACTTGCTGAAGAAGCCCTTCTTCTCGGGGAGCCTCGGGCCCTGTCCGGGCTTCGCCGTGACGATCGGCTTCAGGCCCGCCATCGCGATCCTCGACTCGAAGGGCATCGACGCCGCCTTCACGGAGGGCAGCGCAGGAACGGGCTTCACCGTCGACTCGGGCGTGGCCTGGGTCGGCGCGTCGCTCGAGATCGCCGCCCGCAGCTCCGCGACCGGGGTCGCCGGCAGCGTCGAGACGAACTCGGGGCTGACCGGCGCGGCCGGCGCAGGAGCGGCTTCGGTCTCGATGTGGGCCGAGGACTCGGCGTAGGGATCGAAGCCGAGACGCGCGGCCTTGTCGTCGACGTCCTCGGCGACGGGAGCGGGCGCGGGAGGCGCCATGGCCGCGATCTCGGCGGCGGAGGCGAGCATCGGAGACGTGGGTTCGTAGCATCGGCCCATGTCGGCCGGGGCCGGCATCTCCGCCACGATGGGAGCCGGCGCATCGACGACCGGAGCAGGAGCCTCGATCGCGGGCGCCGGCGTGGCGACCTCGACCGGTGCGGGCGTTTCGACGACCGCCGGGGTTTCGACCACGGCCTCGACCGGCGCCGGCGTTTCGACGACGACCGGAGCGGCAGCGGGCTCTTCGGCCGGGGGGGCCATCAGGTCGGCGAGGGGATCGATCGACGGCGCGGGCGCGGCCTCGACGGCCGCCAAGGGCGCGGCGGCGACGACTTCCTCGGACGCGGGAGCGGGCGCTTCCTCGGCCGGTGCGCTCCACGTCGGCACGACCGGGGCCGTCGACTCGGACCACACCTTGCCCTTGGCTTCGGCCGTCGCTCGGGCGATCGCCGTCAGCTGCGCCTCGATCTCGGGCGACGCGGCGGCGGGCAGGATCTCGAGCACTTCCTTCGCCAGGTTCATGAAGTCCTTCGAGCCGTTGGAGCCGGGCGCGTACTGGTGGATCGACATCCCGTGGCTCGGAGCCTCGGCGAGGCGGACGTTCACGCGGATGCGCGACTTCAGCACCTTGCCGGGGAAGTGGTTGTCCAGGTCGGCCAGCACGTCCTTCGTCAAGGCGCGGCGCGGATTGAACTGGCCGGTGATCACGCCGCGGATCTCGAGGTCCGGATTGAGCTTCGACTTGATGCGGTCGACGGTCTCCATCAGGAGCGAGAGGCCGTGGAGCGCGTAGAACTCGCACGTGACGGGAATGAAGACGTTCTTCACCCACGCGAGGCTGTTGACGTTCAGGAAGCCGAGCTGCGGGGGCGAATCGACGATGGCGAAGTCGTAGGCGTCCTCGCCCAGCTCGGCCATCGCCTTCTTGAGGATGAAGTGCGGATTGGTCTGCCAGGTGAGCTCCGCTTCGCCGCCGGCCAGATTGATCGTCGACGGAATGATCGAGAGCCCCGGCGAGACGGGCTTGATCACGTCCTTGACGGACGCCGCGCCCGACAGGAGCGAGTAGATCGACGCACCGACCTTCTTGGGCTGCAGCCCGAGCGCCACGGTGGAGTGGGCCTGGGGGTCGAGGTCGATGAGGAGCACCCGGCGGCCCAGCATCGCCAGGCCGGCGCTCAGATTGACCGCGGTGGTGCTCTTGCCGACTCCGCCCTTTTGATTGACCAAAGCGATGGTATGCATGTTTTCCCCTCTCTCTCTCCTGCTTCCCTGCGCGCGAGACTCCGCCGCGCTGCCTAGAATATAACATACAATTTGTAAACTATGAAATGGTTTCTTGAAAATTTCGAGGGCCCCCGGGACGGGATACAATCCCGCTTTCGGAGCGTAGTGTTAGGGGGCGGCCGCTGATAGGAGACGGGATCGTGAAGCTTTCTTCCCTTCTGCGCATCTTCCTCTTCATGACCGCGGGAGCGCCGCTGCTGCCCGCGTTCCAGGCCACCAAGACCGATCCCAAGGCCGCAAGCCTCGACTGGAATCAGTTCCGCGGCGCGCGGCGCGACGCCCAGTCGGCCGAGACCGGCCTCCTCAAGCAGTGGCCCGCGAGCGGTCCCGCCGTCGCCTGGAAGGCCACCGGCATCGGCACCGGCTTTTCCAGCATCTGCCATTCGGGCAAGACCGTCTTCACGACCGGCGAGGCCGACGGCAAGTGCCTCCTCGTCGCGGTCGCCATCGCCGACGGCAAGGTCCTCTGGAAGCTTCCCATCGGCGGACCGTTCACCGAGCAGCAGGGCGGACAGGGGCCGCGCTCGACGCCCGCCACCGACGGCAACGTCGTCGTCGCCGTCGCCCCGGGCGGCGACATCGTCTGCGCCCAGGCCGCGACCGGCCGCGTCGTGTGGCAGAAGAACATGAAGAACTTCGGCGCCAGCCAGCCGGGGTTCGGCTTCGTCGAGTCGCCGTTCATCGACGGCAACTTCGTGCTGGTCTCGCCCGGCGGCACGGTCGTCGCGCTCAGCAAGGCCAACGGCGCGACGGCCTGGCAGAGCAAGAAGCTCAAGGGGTCGACGGACTACAGCTCGCTCTCCGTCGCCGAGATGGGGAAGATCAAGCAGTACCTCGTGATGACGGAGAAGAGCGTCGCCGGCATCCTCGCGACGAGCGGCGCGATCCTGTGGGAGGGCGATTTCCCCGGCGACCGGGCCGTCGTCCCGACCCCGGTGTACGCCAACGGCATCGTCTTCGTCTCCGCCGGCTACGGCGTCGGCTGCAAGGCGTTCAGGGTCGCGCTGCAGGGAGGCCAGATGAAGGCCGCGGAGGCGTACGCCTCCACGCAGTTCCAGATCCATCACGGCGGCATGGTCCTGGTGGGCGAGCACGTGTACGGCCTCCACGACCAGGGCACGCTCAAGTGCGTCGAGCTCGCGACGGGCAAGTCGACGTGGCAGGACCGGAGCGTGGGAAAGGGCTCGATCGCCTACGCGGACGGCCATCTGTACTGCCGCGGCGAGTCGGGCGCGGTCTCGCTGGTGGAGGCGAATCCCGCCGAATACAAGCTGAAGGGCAGCTTCACTCCGGCGGAGAAGAACGGATCGAAGTGCTGGGCCCATCCCGCCGTGTCGGGCGGCAAGCTCTTCATCCGCGAAGGCGACACGCTCACCGCCTACACGGTCAAGGAGTGATCGCGCAAAACGTGTAACGGTCGGCCGCTCCGCCCGTTGAGGGGACGGAGGCCGACATGATCCCCCTCGCGCTCCTGCTGTCCGTCCTTGCCGCACCTCAGGACGTCGCCGGCGACGTCGACCGCGCCCGCGCCGCCGTCGAGCGGAGCCTTCCGTTCCTCGAAAAGGAAGGCGTCGCGTGGATCGAGAAGCGCGGCTGCAACTCCTGCCATGTCGTGACGTTCCTGCTCTGGAGCCACGACGAGGCCCGCGCCAAGGGGATTCCCGTCGACCTGCAGAAGCTCGCCGGCTGGAAGGACTGGTCGGTGAAGGACACCACGGCTGCGCGCAGCTTGAGGTGGCTGACCGCTCCGATGCTGGAAACCTTGAAGCGCGAAGGAGTGCCCGAGGACGTCGCGGCCAAGCTGGCGCCGTTCACGACGAAACCGGAGCTCAAGGGAGGAGTCAAGGAGACGGCCTTTCCGAAGGAGCTCGCGAAGGTCCTGACGGCCGAGGAGTTGTCGCGGCACCAGGAGACCATCCTCCAGCATGCGGGCCGCGGGAAAGGAGATGGAGGAGGCGTCGACACCATGGCCCAGCTCCTGCTGGCCGGCGTCGGCGGCGCCGAGTTCGCCGCCTCGACTCGCGATCATATGCTCGGGTTCCAGCAGCCGGACGGCACGTGGAAGCCGAACGGACAGCTGTCGGGAATGAACCGCTCCGAGGGCGAGGCGGTCGCGATCACGACGATGTGGACGGCGCTGGCCCTGGGCCCGGGGTCGGACGCGGCGCAGAAAGCGGCGGCCGTCGTTCGGAAAGGCGCGCGGGGGAAGACGACAGAGTGGCTGGTCGCCCGCCTCCTGATGGAAAAGTCGTTCGGCGGATCGTTCGAGGAATTCCTCCGCGACCTGAGGGGCCGGCAGAACGCGGACGGCGGCTGGAGCGCGGTCCCGGAAACCCCGGGCGACGCCTTCGCGACGGGCCTGGCGCTCTATGCGCTGGGGGCGGGCTCGGCGGACGATCCCGCGGTGCGGCGGGCGTGGAAGTTCCTGACGGAGTCGCAGGGGCCGGACGGTTCCTGGGTCGTGCCCCCGGCGCCCTGGACGAAGGCCGGCAGCAAACCCGAGCGCAACCAGCGCCTCGATCCGATCTACCGCTACTGGGGAAGCGCCTGGGCGGCGATCGGTCTCGCCCGCACGCTGCCTGTGAAGTAACAAAACTGCGACGCAGTTTTGTTCCTCGCTACTGGCCGATGCAGTAGAGGTAGTTCGGCGTCCGGTAGTACATCCGCGAGCCTTCGAAGACCGGCGTCGAGACCATCTGCTCCTGGCTCTTGCCGTCCTTCGACTCCTCGAGCACGTTCTGCGCCACTTCCTTGTACTGCCGCCCCGGCTGCAGCACGATCGTGAGTCCCTGGTTGTCCATCAGGTAGATGTACTTGCCCGCCTGGGTGGGACTGGCGGACGCGCCCGCCCAGCCCCAGTACTCCGTCTTGGCCTTCATCGGCAGGACCTTCCGGTAGACCAGCTCGCCGGTCGCCGCGTCGTTCACCAGGAGGCCGCCGCCTTCGGTCAGGTTGTAGATCAGGCCTTCCGCGAGGAGCGGCGACGCGACGAAGCCGCGATCGAAGGGATTCTTCTTCTTGTCGATGACGAGCTCGTCTGCGCCCCAGTCCATCTTGAAGGTGTAGGCGGGCGACGGTCTCCCGCCCTCCGCGCTCGGCGGAATCTTGAAGGCCTTGAAACGGTCGGTCCCTTCGCCCTGCGCGATCGGATACCCCATGAAGGCGAACATCAGGCCGCCTTCGACGATCGGGGTCGAGACCGCGTCGCCGAGCAGCTGGTCGCCCCAGATCTTCTGGCCGTCGCGGACCCGCACGAAGTACCCCGACTGGAATCCCGCCACGAGGTCGGCGCCGGCCTGGAGCCGGAAGAGCGACCCGTACGTGTTGAAGGACTTGGCCGGGACGTTCCACGCGAGCTTGCCCGTCTCGACGTCGTAGCCGCGCATCTCGTTCGCCCAGACGACGAGGCGGTTCATCGCGAGGATCGGGCTGGCGAAGTTGCCGTGCTCGCTGCCGCCGCCCGCGCCGAACGCGATCCACTTGCGGTTGCCGTCGAGGTCGTAGCACGCCGACACGCCCGTCGTGAAGAACGCGCAGACGCGCTTGCCGTCGCTCACCGGGGTCGGCCCCGCGAATCCGAAGACCGCTTGGGCCCAGTTGGTCTCGAACAGCTTCTTGTCGACCGACTTCTGCGCGTCGGCGATCTGCTTCTCGATCTCCTTCTTCTTGGGGAGGGGCTGCTTCCAGCCGGCCGTCGCCGCGGTGCCCAGATGGGAGTTGAGCGAGGCCGCCATGTCGTCGTTGGCCTTGGCCAGCGCGGCGGAGAGGGGCGCCAGCTTCTCGTCGATCGCGGGGTTCGCCTTGCGCTGGTCCGGCGCGAGCGCGTCGTGCGCGGAGTTGGAGCGGATCCAGAGGATCTGGCCCGACGCCTTGTCGAGGCAGATCAGGTCCGCGGGCTCGCAGGTCACGAAGATGCGATTGCCGACGATGATGGGGCAGGAGACGCCGCCGTTGGGCATCGGCGCGGCCCACAGGATGCCCGCTGCGGCATAGCCGCCGCCGCTCCTCTTCCGTTCCCACTTCGTGGGCGGCGTGGCGCCCGGGTACCGTCCGCTTCCGTCGCCGCGCCAGCCGAGCGGCCGCTCGGGCGAGGCGGTGAACTTCGGCGAGCCGAGCGGGGCGCCGGGCGGCGACGCAGGCCAGGCGGCGGTTCCCGCGACCAGCAGGAGCGCGAGGATCGACAGGCGTCCCAGGACATTCATGGGGGTCCCCTCCAACGGTACCCCCTTTGCGCGGCCGCGGGAAATCTCGCGCTAAATCGGCGGACGCCGCCAGGCCCACCAGGCGGCGCCGACGGCGACGAGCTGGAAGACGACGATCAGCCAGAACACCCGGCGGAACGAGGCCTTCACGGTCTTGTGGCGGAACAGGACCTGGGCGAGCAGCGCGCCGGGACTGCCGCCCGCGATCGCCGCCAGATGGAGGACGTTTTCAGGGACCCGGCGCCGCGTCCCGCCGGCGATCGCCTTGTCGTACCCGTAGAGGACGATCGTCGCGAGGTTGATGCCCGCGAGGGCGCCGATCAGCGGAGGGATGGAGAAGTGGACGGCGAGCGCGACGGCGCCCGCCACGATCGCGGCCGCGACGGCGAGGAAGGGCACTCCGCAAGCCTAGGCTATTTCCGGTTCTTGAGCCAGAGCTTCGCGTACCGGTAGTAGGAGGAGGCGTAATACTTCGCCACCAGCTCCTCGCACTTCTTGTAGCCCTCGTCGGGCTTGTTGGAGTTGAAGTCGCCCCGCGCGGAGAAGAACAGCGTCTCGGCCGGCTTCTCGTGCTGGTCGTGCAGCTTCCGGTACGCGGCCATGACCTCACGGGCCGGCTCGGAGAACTCGAACTGGCTGCGGAACGCGTCGAAGTCGGCCACCCAGGAGTCGTCCTTCGCGGAGGCGATGGCCCGTTCGAGCGCCTTGGCCTTCGGGGCCGCTTCCTTGTCGATCGCGCCCAGGACCGCCTTGATCTTCGACGCGACCTTGCCGCCCTTGTCGAGGGTCTTCGCCCGCTCGGCCGCGGCTTCCGCGTCCTTCCATTCCTTGGCCCCCGCCTGCTTTTCCGCGAACGCGACGAGCGCCGCGGGATCGTCCGACGTCATCGATTCGAGCCACTGGATGGCCGCGTCCACCGGGAGGACGGCGAACATGTGGGCGGCCGTCGGATGGGTGAAGAAGCGGAGCATCGGGAACCCGTCGCCGAGGAACGACTCGTAGGTGGACTTGCCCTGGGAGAAGTCGACGATCTCGTCGTTCTCGCCGTGGACGATCGCGATGGCCAGCTTTCGCTGCGCCGCGCGGAGATCGTCCTTCTCATAGGCGGTGGGTTCGGCCTGGATGATCACGCCGCCCGAGACCGGGAAGGCGCCGGCGAACATCTCGGGGTAGTTCATGATCAGGCTGTAGGTCAGGAACGCGCCCTGCGAGTGGCCGCCGACGAACACCTTCGAGAGCGCGACGCGCTGCTGGATCTCCTTCAAGGCCTCGGAAACCAGGGCGGGACTTTCGCGATCCGTTCCGGGGAAGCCCTTGTACTTGCTCCTGCCGGCGAAGTTGACGTAGGTGTAGTTGTACGCGGGATTGGCCTCGGTCCCGCCCTGCGCCTTCTGCTCGCCGTTGATGCCGATCAGGACGTAGGTCTCCCCCAGCCGCGGCCAGGCCTGGAGAAGGGTCTCCACGTAGGTCTTCGAGTTCATGTTGGATCCGTGGAGGATCACGATCGCGGGCGCCGGCTTCTTCGGGTCGTGCTTCGCCGGGAGCCGGACGTGGTACGTGACGCCGTTCCGCGCCGTGCCGTCCTCGATCCTTCCCTTCTCGAACTTGGGGCCGGCGCCGTCGACGGTGATCGACGCGAGGTTCGCCCGCTTGAGCGCGATCTCGCCGGCGTCGGTCTTCAGCTTGAATTCCTCGAGCAGGATCTTTCCCTTGAGCTGCGTCTTCTCCCTCGTGGTGACGATGTCGGTCGCGCCGAACTCGATGGAGACGATCTTCGCCACCTGGATGGTGGTGTCGCCGAAGCCGGTCTTCATCTTGAACGCGGTCGTGACGAGCGTGCCGCCGGTCATCTCCCCCGAGGTCGAGACGACGGTGACGCGCGTCTCCTGGGCGACGAGCAGGACGGCGACGATGTCGGCGAGCTCGGGCGACTTGTCGACCTGCGGCTGCAGCAGGGGCAGGGCGTCCGGGCCGAGGTTCATGATCTCGATCGCGAGCGCCTCGCGCTGCTCGCCCTGCGCCTGGATCATCGACTGGACGAGCGCCTGGAGCCGCGGCGCCAGTCGGGCGGCGTCCGTCTCCGGTGGCGGGGCGGGGCGAAGGAAGAAGGTCAGGGTCATCAGGATGGCCGCGGCGGCGGCCATCGCGGCGGCGGCGCGTCCGGACCGCGCGGGGCCGGGGCGGATCTCGAGCCGGAGCTCCGTTTCGGAAAATCGCGGAAGGGTCCGCGGAAGGCCGGCGAGCCGCTGCTCGAGGGCGCGGAGATCGTCCAGGCTCCGGCGGCAGGAGGGGCATCCGGCCAGATGATCCGCCGGCGGACCGCCCGACGCGCCGGTCAGCGATTCGGCGAGAAGCGGCCGTACCTGGTCACATTCCATGGCGATCCTCCTCGAGGTTCCGCTGGACCTGCTCGAGAGCGCGGGCGGCGTAGACGCGCAGCGTCGCCGCCGGAAGGCCGAGGATGGACTCCATCTCGGCGTAGTTGAAGTCGTAGACGTAGCGCAGGACGAGGATGTCCCGATAGGGCGGGACTAGCGCGCCGAGGAGCCGTTCCAGCTCCTCGGACCGGCGCTCGGGCTCGGTCGAGGCCGGCGCAGCCGGGCGGCGGTTCGCGCGCTCTTCGATCGTCCGGCGCCGCCGGCGGTCGACGGCGGCGTGATAGACCAGGCGGTAGAGCCAGGGGCGGAGGCTCTCCGGCGCGGCGCCGCGGCTGAGCGCCTGGTGGGCTTTCAGGAAGGCATCCTGGACGCAGTCCCTCGCCGCGTCCTCGGCCGCCAGCAGCCGGAAGGCGAAGCTGACGAGCTCGCGCTCGTGGGCGCGGACCGCGGCCTCGAGGCCGGTCGAGAGGTCGCCTTGCGTCATCGTCGGGCCCATTCGGGGGTAAGAACGGACAGCCCCGACGAACTGTAACACCCCGCGGTGGAATTCCGGCGGAGAACGGGCGCCCGCCCTATCGGCGGGCGCCCGGCTCCGTCCGGCTAGAAGCTGTGGCTGACGACGTTGGAGTTCTTGGTGACGGCGACGAGCGTGTAGAGGTTGATGAGCTTCAACTGCGCGTAGACCTCGTCGGTGCCCCAGTCCTCGTCGAGCACGCCTTCGCCGAGGGTCACTTCGAACTTGTAGTTCTCGACCAGCGCGGGGGACGCGTCGGGGAAGTACTTGTTCGTGAGCGTGTAGAGATGGTCGTCGGCTCCGGTGAGGCCGGAGTCCTCGCCCCAGAGGGCGCACTTCAGCTTGAACTTGAGGCCGTCCTTCATCTGGTTGAGCTCGTACTCCGAGTACGTGATCTTGCCGGTCACCATGACCTTCGCGAGCTTCTTGTTGTGATCGTGATTGATGCTGAGCGACGGTTTCGAAAGCGTGGCCATTGTCCTTTTCCTCTCATTCTCGGGGTTTCTTCGGAACACTTCGACGTGACGCGGTCACCGGAACTGCTCGAGACGGTCGGTTCACCTCCTTCCCGAAAGTCCCGGTCGCATCATGAATTCGCGGACGGAGGCGAGGTCTTTCGGGCGCGAATCGGGCCGGCGAGGTTTTTCCGTCCGCGTGACGCTGCGTAACGTCACGTTACGAAACGTAACGCGACGTGATGTGACTTTTTAGGGCATATCACTCAAACGCCTGCGCGCGAGCGGATTCTGAAATCGGCTCGGGTGGCACGCCGCTTGCTTTCTCTTCGACGTGAGTGATGCACGACGGAGGTGAATGCATGTCGGACTTCAACAGTGTGGTGCTTCTGGGAAGGCTGGCCCGGGATCCGGAGCTGCGCTACGTGGGCAGCGGCGCGCCGGTCTGCTCGTTCAGCGTCGCGACCAACCAGAACTACACCAAAAGCGACGGACAGAAAGCCCAGTCGGTGACGTTCGTCGACGTCACCGTCTGGCGCCGGCTCGCGGAGATCTGCAACCAGTTCCTCAAGAAGGGCCGCCAGGTCCTCGTCACCGGGACGCTGAAGCAGGACCGGTGGGTCGACACCAAGACGCAGCAGCCCCGCTCCAAGCTCAAGGTCGTCGCCCGCGAGGTGAAGTTCCTCGGACCCCGGCCCGACGCCGAGCCCGAGGAGGAGCGCGCGCAGGAGGACGAGCCCGAGACGCCGGAGCGGGAGCAATCGGAATCGTGAGGGCATCAACCCCAGCTTGGCGGTCCGCCGCGGCGGACTGATGAGATAGGTCTGGTCCTGGACGGCAGAGGCAAGGCGGGCAGGGACCTCCGGCGGGAGTGTTCCGTCGGGGAGTCCCTGCCCCCTTGGAGTTGGTGGAAATGGAGTAAAGGTGGGTGTCTGTCCTGTCCCAAGGGTCTCTCTTGAGTTCGCAACGTGCGACCGGGTTCACGAGACGCTACAGGGGCCGTGATGGAACCGGCAGACATATCCGCTTGCCAGGCGGATGCTCCGCGAGGAGCGTGGGGGTTCGAATCCCCCCGGCCCCACAGATCCGCTTGGCAAGCCCACCCTCCCGCGGCTAAGATGATGAAGCCTGGCAAGCGGATCTGCCTTCCGTCACGGAAGCGCAGTGAACGGGCGCGACTGTTCGACGCGGTCGCGCCCGTTTTGTTTTGGCTTGACTCCCCGCCGGACGACCGATACACTGCCCGCTCGCTGACCGGTTGTAAACACTCGCCTGCGCGGGCGTCGATGTTGGGCGGCCGTTTACCGCGGCGAGGACCGAAAAGAGCGCCTGGAAACCCAGAAAGGCTCCCCGTGTCCCTGGACAACGTCAAGGCCGTCGTGCTCGCCGCCGGGAAGGGCGTCCGGATGAAGTCCGACCGCCCCAAGGTGCTGCACGAGATCCTCGGCCGGCCGGTCCTCGACTTCGTCCTCCGCAACCTCAAGCAGGCCGGCGTCCAGGACATCATCGTCGTCGTCGGCCACCAGGCGGAAAAGGTGAAGGCCGCCGCCCCGGGATGCCGCTTCGCCGAGCAGACCGTCCAGAAAGGGACCGGCCACGCGCTGCTTGCGGCCGAGCCGCTGCTCAAGGGCTTCACGGGCGACGTCTTCGTCGTCGCGGGCGACGCGCCGCTCATCGGCGCCAACACGCTGCGCGCCCTCTACAACGACCATCACGTGAAGGGCCACGACGCCACGTTCCTTTCCGCCTGCCTCGACGACCCCGCCGGCTACGGCCGCGTGGTGCGCGACAAGTCGACCGGGAAGTTCCAGCGGTTCGCGGAGGAGTCGGACGCGACCCCCGAAGAGAAGAACATCATGGAGTGCAACTCGGGGACCTACGTCTTCAAGGCGTCGGCCGTCCTCGAGGCGCTCCGCGACGTGAAGCCTAATAATAGTAAGGGCGAGCTGTACCTGACGGACGCCCTGGGCGTCCTGGTCGGGAAGGGGCGGCCCGTGGACGCCGTCCGGTCGATCGTCCCCACGGAGATCTACGGCATCAACTCGCGCCGCGACCTCGTCGCCGCCACGAACTTCATCCGCTGGAAGATCCTCGAATACCACATGGACAACGGCGTCTCGGTCATCGATCCCTCCACGACTTTCATCGAGGAGGACGTGACGATCGGGCAGGACACCGTGATCCAGCCGTTCAGCGTGATCCGCCGCGGCGTGGTGATCGGGAAGAACTGCGAGGTCGGCCCGTTCGCGCAGCTCCGGGCGGGGACCGTGCTGGAGGACGGCGCGGAGGTCGGCAACTTCGTCGAGGTGAAGAAGTCGCGGATCGGATCCCACTCCAAGGCGAAGCATCTGAGCTACATCGGCGACGCCACGCTGGGGGCCCACGTGAACATCGGCGCGGGCACCATCACGGCGAACTACGACGGCAAGAACAAGAACCCGACCACGATCGGCGATCACTCGCACACCGGCTCCAACACGGTGCTGGTGGCGCCGGTGAACCTCGGGAAGAACGTGACGACGGGGGCGGGGGCCGTGGTCGTGAAGGGGAACATCCCCGACAACACGGTGCTCGTGGGCGTGCCGGCCAAGGCGCTGCCGCCCAAGATGGAGAAGGTCACGGAGAAGAAATCCGCGGCCAAGAGGGGGAGAAAGCGCGCATGAAGAAAGGCCTGCTGGTCTTCTCGGGCGGCGCGAATCCCGTGCTCGGGACCAAGGTCTGCAAGTTCCTCGGGCTCGATCCGGGCAAGGTCGAGATCAGCCGCTTTCCGGACGGCGAGATCGACATGAAGATCCTCGAAGACGTCCGCGGCGCGGACGTCTACGTGATCCAGCCGACCTGCCCGCCGGTGAACGAGAACCTGATGGAGCTGCTGATCCTGATCGACTGCCTCCGGCGCGCGAGCGCGGAGCGGATCACGGCGGTCATCCCCTACTTCGGCTACGCGCGGCAGGACCGCAAGGCCGAGGGCCGGGTGCCGATCAGCGCGAAGCTCGTGGCGAACATCATCACCGCGGCGGGAGCGACCCGCGCGCTCGCGATCGACCTCCATGCGGCGCAGCTCCAGGGCTTTTTCGACATCCCGATGGACCACCTCTACGCCGCGCCGGTCCTCGTCGAATACTTCCGCCAGCTCAACATCAAGGACCTCACGATCGTCTCGCCCGACGTGGGCGGCATCAAGATGGCGCGCGCGTACGCCAAGCGGCTCAACGCCGACCTGGCGATCGTCGACAAGCGCCGCAGCGGCCCGACCGAGACCGAAGTCATGCACATCATCGGCGACGTGGAAGGCCGCAACGTCATCCTCGTCGACGACATGATCTCGACGGCGACGTCGATCACCGAGGCCGCCAAGCACTGCCGCAAGAAGGGGGCGAAGGACATCTACATCTGCGGCACCCACGCGGTCCTGGCGGGCAAGGCCGTGGAGAAGCTGCAGAAGGCGCCGGTGAAGGAAGTCGTCGTCACCGACACGATCCCCACGGCGGGGAAGGAATTCTCGAACCTGAAGGTGCTCTCGATCGCCAACCTCCTGGGCGAGGCGATCCGGCGCATCCACCACTCGGAATCGGTCAGCACATTGTTCCAATAGGACGGAGACAGCCATGGCCGAACAGTTTTCCATCAAGGCGGAGAAGCGCGAGGCGCTGGGCACGCGCGTGTC
>Ga0134121_10000637_pt1 | contig 38347 bp, 67 predicted proteins | sample KB301_FD_96463 | JGI IMG/M metagenome (GOLD analysis project Ga0134121, IMG submission 96463) | Terrestrial soil microbial communities without Nitrogen fertilizer from Kellogg Biological Station, Michigan, USA - KB3-0-1 | ecosystem: Environmental > Terrestrial > Soil > Unclassified ...
AAGCGGAGATGTGGTTGCAACACCAGGATGACCCAACAAGCGATTGGGGCCGGATGGCGCAGAATCTGTCTCAGGTGGGCGCCGCCTACGTGATGGCGGGCAACCCGTCGACCACGATCGTTGACATCACGCAAAACCCGTTCACGGCGACAACCTATATGTCGGTCGGCATCGGGATGAAGCGTGCGGCCGGACTCATGCTGCCCGCGCTGAAAGAAGCATGGTCGAAGGCGAGCGCGAACAAGCACGAAGGGTTTCGGATCAAGATCGACCAGCTCGGCCGCAATCCCGGCGAGAAGGCCGCCGTGCAGCGCGCGGCCGCCGATGGTCTGCTCGCGGCGCAGGGCCAGCGGGATATCAGCGCGATCCTCGATCGACAGGCCGAAGTGTTTGGCACGAAGCGCAGACTCTTCCGGCGTGCATTCGATATCATCATGTCCAATATCGCGGTCGCGGATCAGGCTAACCGATCGGCGTCGTTCCTGGCGTGGTATCGCGCTGGCCAGCGGCACATGCCGGAGATCGTGAACGCCTATGCGCACGATCAGAAGTTCCGGGCCATGGTCGATGAGCGCGGGCTCTCGCCGGAGACGGTGGCGCGGTTTGGTGTCGGCGAGTCGGCTTACGAATGGGGCAAATCGAATCGGCCGCGCATTCAGCGCAATGCCGTCGGCATGCTCGGGCTCACGCTGCACGGCTACCAAATGCGGTGGTTCTCGTCGCTGTTCAATCTGCTCAAGAACCAAGGTCCGGCTGGCCGGGTGGCGGCCGCGTGGCTGCTGGGCGGCATGGCGCTGGGTGTCGGCACCGCCGGCCTGCCGTTCACGCAAGACCTGGAGAACGGCATCGACAAGATCTACAAGGGGCTCCGGGGCAAAGACCCGATGATGCACTACCGGCTGCAGGCCTGGATGGCGGAGCACATGGGCAAGACCGGCGCGGATATCATCGTCAACGGCCCGCTGTCGGTGCTCTTCGGCACCCAGCTTGCCTCCAAGATGGGCTTTGGCGACACGATCAGCCGCGAACTGGAGAACCTGCGCAGCGGCTCGGACCTGATGGGCACGGTGCCGTCGATCCTGTTCGGCCGGGCGTCGGCGGCCTACCAGCGCCTTATGAGCCGCCCGTCGCAGGGTGTCGGCGCGGCGGCCGCGGAACTGCTGCCGTCGGCGCTGCGCAACCCGGCGCGGGCAGCGATCGAGTTGCGCGACGGGCTCAAGTCGCAGAAGGGCAAGACGGTGCTGCCGGGGTCGAAGTTCTCGGCCGCAGACGCCGTCAAGCAGGGGCTCGGGCTCAAGCCGCTCTCGGTCGAGCACGCCTACGAGCGCAAGGACTACACGTACCGGGCTGGGCGCGCGAAGATGCCGCCGCCCAAGAACCCGATCCCGAATCCGTGATCATGTGCTAGAAACGCCGTGGGGCGAGCCGCCCCGCGCTGATCGAAATTCAAGGTCACCGTCGAGCGCGCCGCGAGACGTCGATCCCAAGAGTGGGGCCGTACGTCCATGGGCACGCCTACACCGAATAAGGGCTACACGCTTCCCACCGTCAACGGTGACCTGAACATCTGGGGCACCGAACTCAACACGTCGCTTTCGATCATTGATTTGAACATGGGCGGCAACGCGGCGGTGAACGTCGCGGGCAATACGGACGTCACGCCGAACGCCAGCCAGGCGCAGAATCTCGTGCAGACCCTCTCGGGGGTGCTCACCGGGAATATCGGGTATCTGCTGCCGGCGGCCGGCGGCTTCTACATCATTCAGAACGACGCGACGGGCGCGTTCAACATCACCGTCAAGACGGTGGCCATGGGCTCCGTCGGCGTGGTGGCGCCGCAGGGCGTGGCGACGCTGGTCTACAGCGACGGCACGGACGTCATGCTCGTGTCGTCAGCATCGACGACAACGGTCGTGCCGTGGATCGCCGCCGGCGGCACGGTGAACGCGATCACCGGCACGTACTCGCCGGCGATCGACACGCTGATAGACGGGCTCATTCTCGGCTTCCGGGCGACGGGCGCGAACACGACGACGGCGCCGACGTTCTCGCCGAACGGCCTCACCGCGCACCCGATCACACAGTACGGCGGCGCGGCGCTGGTGCCGGGCTCCATCCCGGCGGCGGCATGGGAAGGGCTGATCCGGTACAACCTGGCGAACACGCGGTGGGAGCTACTCAATCCGTTCCCTGCCGGCAACGCCTACTGGGCGGCCGCTGGCGGCACGGCCGACGCGATCACGCTCACGATCTCGCCGGCGATCTCGGCGCTGTACGACGGGCTGCTGGTCGCCGGCCGCATGACAGGGGCTAACACGATCACGAACCCGACGCTGAACATCAACGGGCTCGGGGCCGGGACGATCTTCAAGAACGGCGGCAGTGCGCTCGCGGTGGGCGACACCGGCGGCGCGAACTACGAGTGCCTGTTCCGCTACAAGCTGGCCACGACGCGGTGGGAGCTTCTCAACCCGAAGGGGTTCGTGGATCCAGGCACGCTGGTCAAGACGGATGCCGTCTCGAACTTCACGAAGCAACAATACTTCGGGACCGCGACTCTCACCGACGGCGCCACCATCAACTGGGACTGCGATAACCAGGTCGCAAAGGTGACGCTGGGCGGCAACCGCACGATGGCTGCGCCCACGAACATGAAGAACGGCGCGACGTACATCCTGCGCGTCTACCAGGACGGCACCGGTTCGCGCACGATCACCTGGAATGCAGTGTTCCGGTGGCCTGGCGGCACGGCGCCGACGCTTACGACGACGGCCGGCAAGATGGACATCATCACGTTCACGTCTGACGGCACGAATATGTACGGCGTCATCGGCGGCCAGAACTACACGGTCACCTGATGCTGCCTTATCCAATTGGGTTCATGCAGGGCGCTGCCGGTCACGGGCCGCTCACGTGCACGTACATCGCTGGCGCGTCGATCGGCTCGTCGGCGTCGCCGTTCACATTCAATTCGCGCGCGATCGGAACACCGGTGACAGATCGTCTCGTGGTGTGCGTGGCCTCGATCTCGGGACCAGATCCGGCGTTCATCAACAGCCTCACGATCGGCGGCAATGCCGCGACGCTGCACCGCCAATCGAACTCGACGTTCCGTCGCGCTACCGTCGGCATCGCGTCGCTCCTGGTGCCTACGGGGTTGAATGCGAACATCATCGTGAACAGTTCTAACAATGAACAGCGCTGCCGCCTGGACGTCTACACGATCACCGGCTACACGTCGGCAACGCCGGTCGACTCGGCATCTAACAACAGCCCGTCGTCTACAATTCTGTCGGCAACCCTCACGTCGGCCGCCGGCGACGTCACGATCGGCGGCGCATGCAAGGCCGACAACGCTTCTTGCGCGTGGACCGGCGATCTCACGCTGACAGAAGATGGCGACATTGTGATCGATTCGACGCTGGGCGCATCGTGCGCGCACGGGTTGGCGATAGACACATCGACGCTGCTTACATCGACGTGGTCGGGCGGTGCCGATGCTAGTGGCATTGTTGTGGCAAATTGGAGGTAGCCTTGGAACGGGAACGCGAACGGGAAGATTCATGGATGATGGACAAACGCATTCCGATATCGCTCCTGATCGCCATCGTCATGCAGACAGGCAGCGCCTTCTGGTGGGCATCGTCTATTGCCGCCCGCATCGACACGCAGGACAAGCGCCTCGCGGTAGCGGAGGAACAACTAAAAGAGACGAACAAGATCATGACCGACTTGCGCGTCACGCTGGCGGTGGTTAACACTCAGCTTGCGGCCACACAGCGAGTGCTGGACAGACGGTCCAGCGACGGGACCACGTTTCCCACGGGGCCGTAAAAGGGGGCAACGCCATGAATTACATCGTACCGGTGCTCGCCATGCTGGGGCTGCTGCTGGGCGGCTGCACAATCAGCGCGAATCCGATCGCAGACGTCCGCGCGCTGTTCTCGGGCACCGGGACCGGCGGCATCGTGGCGCGCGACATGGAAGCGGCGAAGTTCAATTTCGACCAGGCGATCAAGGTCGGGGCGCTGGCGCCCGACGATCCCGGCGCCGGATGCCTCGCGGCCGTGCTCCAGGATCTCGGCATGAACGCGCCCTCGTACACGCCACAGCGCGCCGGCGTGCTCTCGGAGGGGGCCATCCTCTACATCCGGGCGCAGCAGTTGAAGCGGCTGCAGGGCGGCCTGGGCGGCGAGCTGCCGGTGGCCTGCAAGGCGCTGATTGGCCAGTTCGCGATCGACGGCGCCAGGGGCGCGCGGCAGCTCTTGCTGCCATGAAGAGGCGCCGTCTGTCCGTTGCCGCGCGCATGCGCCGCCAGGCGGTCGCCTGGCGGTCGTTCCTCAAGCGGCACAAGATCAAGGCTTGTCGATGTTGCTCAGGCGGACGTTGCCGGTGACGGCGACAACCCACGGGTTGGCGTCCCAAGAGCCTTTGCCGTGGATGCTCTCGTACAGGCTTTTGTACGAGGCTTTCGCGTTCATGAACTCCATCTCGCCGCTGGCGTAATTCATCCACTTGTTTCCGCTGCCGGCGACGCCCTCGGCAATGCAATCGTCGTGCAGGATATCCTGGAGCCGCTCGATCTTCTTCGCGGTGACGTCCCAGGTGATGCGCGAGGCCCAGCGCGGCATGTGGATCGAGGGGCGCCAACCAAACGCCTCGTACTGCTTGAAGCGCTCGCGATCGGTTCCGTAGACGATCGGGTTCTGCCCGTTGTCATAGCGACGCTTTGCTTGGTCGACGCTGTATGACCCGAAGCTATGAGCCTCGCGGCACCACAGCCGGTCGCTGGGCTGCACCTTCTGCCAGCGGGTTGCCACCGTCCGCTTGACGGGAACATATCCCGCCGATCCCGGCCGGGACATACGCTCACCCCACGCCGGTCGGCGCGTCTGCGTCTTGCGGCCCTCAAGCTGGGCCGTGATCATCGCCGCCGTGAAGAGAACGCCGAAGTCGGTCACGTGCGCGCCACCGGCCAGGCGCGGTGCTCGCCGACGCCGTCGATAAGGTGGCCGGCTTTCTTCTTGCCGATCTTAAACATGGTCATGGCGTGATTGCCGGCCTCGAACGCGCGAGGCGCGGTTACGTCGTGCATGCTGCCATCGTAGTGCATGACGGTGCACGGCACCTTGCAGCGGCGCCTGCGCTCCGGGTCAACGCCTTCTGGCAGCGGCTCGTAGCACTCGTCCATCGCGGCATCGCTCATAGCCGACACCGGGGCCCATTCGCCCCACTGCTTGCGGAAATAGGCAACGCCAGCGGTCGCGCACTGCTCGCGTAGTTGTCTCTCCCATAAGAAGTGCATCGGCCGCGAGTTCGGGCCGCCCTCGCCGCCGCAGATCACCCAGTGGATGGACTGGCCGCGCGTCGTGATCACATGGTCGATCGGCCCGTCGCCGGTCCACCCGCTGTAGTCGTCTGGTTTTGGCGCTCGCGTAAATCCGGTTTTGATCGGCCCAAGCATCGGCTCGACGCTGACAAGGCGGATAGCCGCTGGCGTGGCGGCAAGATCCGGCACGCGTTCGTCCCAGCGCTTCTGATCCTCGGCCGACACGCCGAGCCACACGTTGGGCAGCGGCCAGCCGCGCTGTCCAACGCCGAGCGCGCGTTCTGCGGTCAGCGGCCAGCGGCCGGCAATCGCGGGGTGCGTGACGTACATATCCGAGATCACCAGTGCGGCTGGGCTCAAGCCGAAATCCTGCTCGAACCACTTGCGCATGCGCGCGGAGCGCTTGGTCAGGATGATGAACGTGTGCCGGTGCGCCAGCGCCATGATCCCGAAGATGACCGCGATCTGTTCGTCCGACACGTTCTCGTGGAACAAATCAGACATGGAATTTACGAAGATGCGGCGCGGCTTTTGCCAGGCCAGCGGCGCGAACAGGATGTGGTTCGGCGCCGTAGCTATCTTCCCTGTCCACACGGGGTTGCCGTGGACAACGCGCGTCGTGCCGACGTAGTGCGAGTCCGGCGTCATGCGCTGGATGCGCGCGGCTTGCTGCATGGCATAGCAATTCGTGCAGCCCGGCGAGATGATCGAGCAACCCGCGATCGGATTCCACGTGCTGTCGGTCCACTCGATCCCTGTCTTGTCGCCCATCGCCTCTCTCCTATTTCAGCGCGGCCCGCGCCTCCGCCATGGCGGCTGTCAGTTCGGCCATCTCGGTCGAGTTGCCGCCCGCGTCCGGATGGTGCCGCCGAGCGAGCGATTTGTAGCTGATCGTCACCGTTTCGATGTCGGCCGGCATGCTCTCGAAGCCGAGCACGTTCCACCATGGGCGCTTGGCGTGCTCGCCGGGCGCTGGCAGCGCCGCGTACCCGGTGAACACGCGATCGAGGGATCCGACGCCGTAGCGCTCGATGCGCCGGATCGCTTCGATGTGCCCCGCGATCGCCGCGATGTTCCCGGCGCAGGTATCCCAGCGATCGCACGCCATGACGATCGGCTGGTCTTTGCGCTTGAAGTAGACGGCGATGCCTGGATCGTCCGGATCCCGACGATTCGAGCGCGGCTGGCCGTCCAACCGCATCTCGATGTTGGTCGACAAGATGACCTCACGCGCGCCGAGCTTGTCGAGTTCGTCGGAAAGGCGGCGCCGTGCGGCTTCCACCGTTATATCGCGCCGGCGCGTCCCCGAGCCGCCGCTTGGGTACACGATTTTCGTCGTCGTGTGGAACGGCGCCGCGTCGCGCCGTCCCGCCAGGGTGCGTGGCCAGCCGAACGGCCACGCCAAAGGGAACGCCGTCGGCGCGCCGCCCTTGCTCACTGGATGCCTGCTGCGGCAAGCGTCTTGGTCCAATCGGCCTGGACGCCGCCGAGTTCGACCCACTTCCGCAGACCCACCTGCTGCGACACGGCGCGGCGCGTGCCGGCCATGACGACGGCAAGGTTGGCCTTCTCGCGCTGCAGGATGGGGACGATCTGCTCTTTGGCCGTGAGCGCCATGATCTCCTTGGAGACGATCTCCAGGTATTTCGCGCTGTCCGGCGTCACCTTGCCGGTTTTCGGGTCGATCGCGCCGTCATTGCGAAGCGGCATCGTGATCAGCGCGGGGGCCGCAGGCTCGGCCTGGGCGGCCGGAGCGGCCGGAGCGGCCGGAGCGGCTGGCGCAGCGGCAGCGGCCGGCTGCTGCTGTGCCTGCGTGGCCGCGATGTACTTGTCGATCGTCGAGGAGACCGGCTCGATGTCGGCGACAAGCTGATCGCTGTTCACTTCGTCTTTGAGCGTGCCCCACGCATCGCGGTTGTTGAGCATCGTGCGGACGGACAGGTTGCTGAGCTTGTTGTCCACCGGCTTGCCGCGGTCGTACAGCGCGGCGGCCCAGTCGTCGGCGCTCATGTAGGTGCCGGACTCGTCGCCGTCCTGGTCGACGAGCACAATGCCCTCGGGATCCTCCTGAACCTCCGTCACTTCGCCGGTCTGCTGGTCGACGATCTCGGTTGCGACGGGACCGGAGTTCACGATGACGGTGGTTGTCGGCTCGGCTGCAGGCTTCGTCTGTGCCGCCACGGTTTCGGCGACGGCCTGCTGCGCAGTCTGCCCTGGTCCGGCGGCGATATTGTTCGCGATGTCTTTGCTTCCGGTGTCGATGACCTTCGTGATCTCTTGCTGGCGCTCCGGCCGCCCCTCCATCGTCTCGGCAACCTGCGCCACGTGGCCGTCGATGACCTTGCCGGCCATCTCATCGTCTGTGTACTCGTTGCCGATCTCGTCGGGGAACGCGGCACGCAACGCGGCCGCCTCTGCGCACTTCTCGTGCTGGCCGTTCGGCCGATCCGCCCACATTTCGTTGGGCGACATATCGTCGCGAGCCTTCGTGGCGTAGGTTTCCAGCCAGTACACGCGGGGTCCAGGGAACGCGCAGCGCTGGCCGTGCATGAACCGATAGACAGTGACCTCGCACCACTCGTGGAAAGTGACCGGCACTGTGCCGATCGTCTCCGTCCGCACAGGGCCGAACACGGCGGCGTCGCGGCCCATGTATTCCTTGGTGCGAAACGCCGTGACGCGCAGCTCGGCGATGCCGGGCCAGATCGTATCGACCATCTGGCGCTTGGCGCGCGACCACATGGGCACGATGTGCACCATGCGTTTCATCGGATCGAGATTGCGCGCCTTGCAGTAGGACAGCGCCAGGCAGATCGAGTCCGACGTGGTGGCGTTGGGGAAGATCGCATCCGTCAGGGCGCGCCACGTCGCCATGTCGACGCCGGGGAACTTCTTCTCGACGGCTGGCTCCCACGGCAAGCGGGGCGCGGCGAATACCACGACGTCTTGCGCGGCGGTGGGTGCGGCGGCGGCCTTGGTGCGGGTCTGCGTCTGTGTCGTGCTCACTTGGGTTGCTCTCCTTTGTTGGTCGATAAACGATTTTCCATGTACCACTTGACCATGGCCTCGCGGCACTTGTCCGCCTCTTCGGCTTTGGCCTGATCTTTCACCGATGGATGCGGCGCGTGTTTGAACATCGACATCGCGTTGGCGATGCCGGTGTGCAGCATGTCGGCGTCTTTGGTGCGCATGCCTGCCCAAATCTGGATAAGGCACGATGCCGACAGATCGCGCGCCAGCAGCACGAACATGGGCTCGTCTGGCTCGGCCGCGTGGTAGCAGTCGAACCTGCCGGGGTTGTTCTTCGTGCCCATGGTTACTCCTTTGGCAGCGCCAGCGGCGGCGCGGGGATCATCGTGAGCGTCCCATCTGGCGCCTCGATCGCTTTCCCGGTGTAGGGCTGATGCGAGCGCTCGTACTCGATCGACGAAATCAGCCCGGCGAGTAGCTGGACCTTGCCGCCCATGCTCGCTGTGTCGAACCCGACGTGCGCGGCGTGGCGCGCTCCATGGTGGATCAGCGCGAGATCGTCCCGCGACAGGCGGATCGTGACGCACAGGTCGCCGTTGCGCGGATCGCCTTCGATGTCAACGCTGGAGCGGCTCATACGGCCCTGGTCCTTTCCCTTTGGCTTGGCGCCGGTACGCATCACCGTTCGGGCAGACGCACCAAAACCGGCCGCCGCATTCCACGCCGGCGGCGGTGCGCACGCCGCGCGTGTCGATCACGCCCGAGTTGCCGCACAGCCCGCAATGTTCTTTGTGCAGGTAGTTCGCCAGCCAGAAATCGGCCAGTTGGTTCTTGGTGATCGGCTTGCTCATACCGGCCTCTCTTCGTAGGTAGCGAACATGCCGGGGATGTTGCAATTGCTCTTCTGCGCGCGGGCCTCGCGATCGGCGACCGCCTGGACCACTTCGCGCATCTGCGGGTCGTTCTTGAAGTGCTCGAACACCGCGTTGAAATCTATGATCTCGGCGTACCAGAACTCGCGCAGTCCGGTGGCGCGCGAGGATAGATCGCCCCGGATGTGCGCCTTGGCGCCGGCGGCCGTGGTGGCTGCAGCCTGCGCATCGGCGGCGCCCTCTATGGCCTGCTGCGCTGCCACGCGCGTGCCGATGTCGGCCGTCGGAGCCTGCGCCTTGCGCGCGGCTTCCTCGGCGAGTTTCGCTTTGGCGGCGGCCTCGTCGGCCAGCCGCTTCGCTTCCGCCTCCAGCTTCGCTTTGAGTTCCTGGAGCCACGGTTTCTCCAGGTCGCGCATCGCCTGATCTATGACAAGCAGCGTGGCCTTAAGATCGCGCTTCGCCTTGTCGAGCTTCTGGCACGCATCGAGAAACGGCGCCTTGGCGATCTTGTGCGCGTCGTCGAGCGCGTCGATCTCGGCTTTGACCTGCTCGCGGAAGTCGGCGCATTTCTTCGCCTGATCTTCCGTGGTGAGCTTCGGAACGGCCTTGATCCAGATATCGGCCGTCTCTTTGAGTTTGTCGACGCGCGGCTGCAGGTCGAGCACGGGCTTGGCCGGGTCGATGGGCTCGGGCGGGTTATTTCCGCCCAGCACGGCGCGCGGGTTGGGCTCCGTGCTCATGAACGCCCCGCCAGTCCGCAATACCCGTGGGATGCCGGTTCGTCGTTGCGGTGCGGCGAAACGCGCCACGCCATGCAGCGCGCACCGATGCAGACGCGCGACACTTGTGCGACGGCCGATATCATCTCCGCGCCGGATAGCTTGGACTCTTTGATTTGCTGTAGTTCGGCGCGCTTCGGTTTACCGCTCGGGAACGGCCCGCAACAGTGCATGTTGGCGGCATCTTCTTCGGTGACGTTCATGGCTGTGCTCACGCTTTCGCTCCTGGGGGCAGAATAGGGGGCAGCTTGCGCAGGTCGATCGGCTCGCGCTCTCTAATCCCGAGATTGGCTTTGTCCCAAGCGAGAGCCTCCAGCGTGAAGCTGTATTCCTGCAGGGTGACGGCTTCGCCGACTAGGCCGGTTGGGTAGCGCTCGTACCAGTCGGGCACTTCGCGGCCGCCCACTTCAAGAACGTATTTCACGTCGGACAGCAGGTCGCCGGTTTCCGGGTCGCGGTCCTCGATCGTGGAGACTTTGATCGGCACGTAGGGGCCGCCCTTGACCAGCCGCGCCTTGAAGAAACCAACTTGTGGTTCCCCGGTCGCCGGGCTGATAACGTACACGCGATTTGGGATGGTTGACGGCATGGCAGTCTGTGGCTATATATTGGCCAATGATTTTCGGTTGTCAATAGGAGACAGCGCGTGGCGAAGCAAACTTCCGACAAGAAGCGCAAGACGTACCACCTGGTGCTGGACAGCGACACCGTGGACAAGGTGCGGCGCCAGGCTGAGCGCGAGCGCCGGTCGCTTTCCATGCAGATCGAGGTTCTGCTGTGCAAGGCGCTCGGGCGCGAGGCCAATGTCACAACCTGATCTGTATGCGCGGCTCGGACTCCAGCGCGGGGCGCCGCTTGCGCGCATCAAGGCGGCATACCGCAAGCTCGCGATGCTGTGCCATCCGGACCAGGGCGGCGATCCGGACGAGTTCAAAGAGATCCAGGAAGCGTACGACGTGCTGTCCGATGAAGCACAGCGCTTGCACTACGACGCCACCGGGCAGTGGGGCAAGCAGCCGGACAACGAACTGGCCGAAGTCTTTCCGTTCCTGGCTGATATGTTCGACATGGCGCTAAGCAAGGCCCCGCACCCGGAGCGCGTGGACATGCTGCGGCTCACGATGCTGGAGATCGACAAGATTTTTCTACACAACGACGAACAGCGCAGGGCGCTGCACGTGGCGCAGGGAAGATTTCGCAAAGCCAAGGGCCGCGCGCACCGCAAGAGCGCCGGTCCAAGCATCATCGAGATGACCGTGGACAGCAAGCTGCGCGATATCCAGGCGAACCTGGACGCGATGGCGCGCGTCGAGGCGACGGCGGCAAAAGCCCGCAAGCTGCTCGAAGATCACAGCTATATCTTTGATCCGGGCGTGCAGTCGGTCGATCCGCAACAGTACACGCTCCAGAGGGGTGAGCTACAGAGGCTCGCCAATCTGATGGCGGCCGGCGGCGTCTACATGCGGAGGCGATGATGGCGCATGGAACGCCGACAAGCACGGTGCCGGACGCATTCGTGCAGGCCTACCGCGATTTGCTCCACAAGCCGCGCCACATTGTCCTGACGGCGTGGGAGACGCTGATCGAGCGCTACGCCGACGGCCGCGCGATCTGCAATTGCCGTCAGGCGTACTACATGGATGCCGAGTCTAAGGGCTGCGAGAACGGGTGCCAGTGGAATCAGTACCACGTGCGCGACGAGATCGCGCGCCGCGCGCTGGCTGAGATGGGCATCCCGGTCACGGAGCGCACGTTGCCGCCATACTTTCCAGAGGGCACATGATCACTTCCCGCCGCAACTTCCTCGCTGGCGCCGTCGGGTTGCTGGTCGCGCCGAGCATCGTGCGCGCGTCCGCGATCATGCCGGTGCACACGATCCGGCGCAGTCCCATCCACGTGATTGTGACGAGCAACATGATCATTGGTGCGGACGGCCCCAAGCCTCTAAAGCACCTGTCTGAACTCCCGGTATTGCTTGCGGGCGACTATCTAACCGTCATGGGCAGTGTGTTCGTTGGTGGCCATCTGAGCATCCCAGAAGGCGTCAAGGCGACGCTGATGCACTGCCACTTTATTTCCGACGAGTACCCATCGCGGCCGATAGTCGAGGTTACCGGGTCGCCGATTCGCTTCGGCTGACGTGTTCCAACTTCGGCCCTACCAGGACGATCTGATCGCGCGGACCAGGGCGGCGCTCTCGTGGCACCGCGCCGTGGTGCTCCAGGCGCCAACCGGTGCAGGCAAAACCGGGCTCATGTCGTACATGCTGGGCGGCACGGCCGCCGGCGGTCACCGCGGCATGTTCTGCGTGCACCGGCAAGAGCTGATCGACCAGACGCACCGGACGTTTGAAGCCTTCGGGATCCCGCATGCGATCTTCGCGGCGGGCTACCCGGTTGACCTGAGCGCGCCGGTCCAACTGTGCTCGATCGACACGCTGGCCTATAGGCTGCGCAAGAGCCCCGAGATCGCGAACGGCCTGGCACCACGGCTGCTGGCGATCGACGAGTGCCATCACGCGGTGAGCCCGACGTGGCGATCGGTGATCGAGCGATTCCCCGGCGTGTTCCAAGTCGGGCTGAGCGCGACGCCGGAGCGCATGGACGGCAAGGGGCTGGGGGACATCTATACGGAGATCGTCCAGGGCCCCCAGATATCGTGGCTCGTGGCGAACGGCTGGCTGGCGCCGTATGAAGCCTTCGCGCCGTCGGTGCCTGACGTTTCCGGCATGCACACCCACATGGGGGACTATGCGCGCAAGGAAGTCGAAGCGGCGATGGACAAGCCGAAAGTCGTCGGCGATATCGTGCTAAACTATCTCCAGCGGGCGCGCGGCAAGCGCGCCGTGGTGTTCTGCGCCACGGTCAAGCACTCGCTGAGCGTGGCAACGGAGTTCAACGCCGCCGGCGTCGTGGCGATCCACCTGGACGGCGACACGCCACGCGAGGTACGGCGCGAGATGGTGGCGGAGTTCCGCGACGGGAATATCGACGTGCTGACGAACGTAGATCTGTTCGGCGAGGGGTTTGACCTTCCTGAGATCGAGGTTGGAATCTTCGGCCGCCCGACAAAATCTCTGCCGTTGTTCATGCAGCAGTGCGGCCGCACGTTCCGCACGGCGGCTGGTAAGACGCACGCGACGCTGTTCGATCACGCCGGCAACCTGGAGCGGCTCGGGCTCCCCGACGATGAGCGCAACTGGTCGCTCGCCGGGCGCGCCAAGGGCGGTGCGACGGTGAAAACCAAGCGCTGTCCGATCTGCTTTGCCGTGCACCGGCCGGCGCCGAAGTGTCCGGCGTGCGGTTTCGAGTACGCGGCCGATCGGGAAGCCGAGAACAAGCGCGACCCGAAGAAGGCGGCCGGGGACTTGAAGAAGATCGACCCGGTGGCCTGGCGGGCGCAGCAGGACGCGCGCAAGCGCGAGATCTGGCAGGCGCGGCGGGGCGGGTACGGTAGCCTTGTGGCGCTCGCCGTGGCGCGCGGCTACGACAAGCCGGAAGGTTGGGCGCGGATTCAGATGGGACTTAGGAGGGCGTGAATGCTCGATGTATCGCAACTGGCCGATGCGCTGGTGACGTTGGTTCTCTGTTTCGTGATCATCTACGGCATCCTGCAGGCGTGCAGCACGAAACCGCCCGTCGTGGTCGTGCCGCCGCGCGAAGAGACGCCGCGCATGCCCCCACCGCCTCGGCCGGGCACGATGCGCCTGAGCACGTGGGAGTATCGCGGCATGTTCGTGGTCACGATCGCCGATGATAGCAACGCTCAGAAGTCGATCGGGATGTCGTACGAGTCTTGTGTCGAGCTACGTGACGATATCAACAAGCACATCGCGGAGATCGAGGCGCGGACGCCGGACATGGGCGTCGAGCTTGCGCGGATCGTGAAGGGAAAGCACACGTGAGCGATCTGTCGATGGCGAGCGTTCTTGCCCTGGTGGCGCCAGCGATTCGGATGGTATTTGCGCCAACCGACCTGTCTCCGCGCGCCTACGTCCACGAGATAGAAAAATCCGTCGTCGTCGAGATCCCGTCGCGGGGGAAAACCTATCTCCTGGTCGCACCGGAAGAGCTTTCCGATGGCACGTTCAAAACGCTAGTCATGCCCCGGCTCGAAGCCATCGTGAGGTCAAGGTGAGCGAAACCGATACCGTCCGCGAGGCGCTGATCGAGATGTCGGCGCTCGGGGCGCGCATGTTCCGCAATCAGGTGGGAAACTACGCGCTGGCGGATGGGCGCCGGATCATCTCCGGCCTTTGCCCCGGATCGTCGGACACGATCGGCTGGACGCCGACGCTCATCGGGCCCGAACACATAGGGCGTACGATCGCCCGCTTTACCGCAATCGAGTTCAAGAGGTCCGGCGGCCGCGAGGCGGCCAACCAAGAGCGCTTCGGGCAGGCCGTGCTAAACGCCGGTGGGATTTTCGGGTTCGCCTACTCGGTCGAGGATGCCGTCAGGTTGATCCAGCAGCGATTTTGAGCCGATCCCCTATCCAGCGGACAACCGGCACGGCCATAGAGTTCCCGATAGCCTTATAGCGCGGGCCGTCTGCTGCTGGCTTACCGCGATATTCTATCAGCGTGAAGTCGTCGGGGAAGCCCTGTAGGCGCTCGCACTAGCGCGGCGTCAGGCGTCGGACGGCGCTCGCCTGGAACGCCACCGCCACCTGCCCGCCGCCGTTCGCGTGGCTGCCGTCGTGGCCCATGCTGCGTAAGGTCGGCGCGATGCCGCCAGCGTCCGCGCCGTGGTCCTTGGACGTGAAGGCGATAGCCTGCGGAACCGTGCGCGCCTCAAGCGTGTAGGACTGGCCATCTGTCCGCACGCCAGCGCCATCGGGACCGTTCGCTGCATTCTCCGATACGGCGCGCTCCTGTATCGCGCAAACCAGCGGCGTCCCGCGCCCGGTGCCGTCCTCGCTGGCGTCGAAGCCGTCCGCGCGCAGGCTGTGCGTGACGAGCATTGATTCTTGATGTCGGCGCGGGCCAACTCGGTGATCGGCCATCAGCGCCCCCGTGACGAACGTCTCGGACTCGCCGTCTATTCGGCCGCTGCCGCCTTTGGCGTTGAGGGAGTGGCTGACCTGAATGCCGCCTGCGAGGTCGAAATCGGTTCCGAGTCCGCCACCGCCTTTAGTGCGCGCCGCAATTGATCCGGCAACTCTTTCCCCCGCTTCTCGGCGCGGCGCAGTATCCCAGCGCAGGCTTTCGGGCTCAAATAATACCGCCGCGGCACGTCGCCAGTCTCCAAGATGTCCGACAAGGAAGATGCGACGGCGGCGCTGTGGAACTCCGGCAAACTGAGCGTCAAGGACCCGGTAGGCCCACCCATACCCGCATTGCTCCAGGAGCCAGAGGAAGGCGCCAAAATCTCGTCCGTTGTCGGATGACAGTAGGCCGGGCACGTTCTCGAAAACCAGCCAGTCTGGCCGAAGCTTCTCAGCCACTCCAAGGGCGACGAGGGCAAGGTTGCCGCGCGGATCATCCAATCCGAGTCGCTTTCCGGCGACGCTGAACGATTGGCATGGCGAGCCGAAAACGAGAAGGTCGATTGGGGCCTCTCGCGAGATTTTTCGCCAGTCTGTTTTTGTGACATCGCCTAAACTCTCCGTGCCGAATCGCGCCGCATGGACTGCTGCGGGGAATTTCTCGATCTCGGCGTGCCACCGCCAATCCACCCACGGCATTGCGATCTCGGGCGCGCCGATGCCCGAGAACAGCGTACCGCCTCTCATGCCCCGAACCTCCCCACCTGATTGCCGTACGCGTCCCAGCCCTTGCGCTCGGCGCTAAACGAGGGGCGCTGCATACGCGTCCACGTTGTCCGTCGTGTAGTCGCCGGGGCGCGTCAGGCGCTTCTGGCACGGCGGTATCATCCGGCGCTCCAGCCACCACGTCGGGCCGCGTTCCGGCGGATTGTGCATGTAGACCAGCCAGCCGTAGGCCTGAGGCATCGTGCCGCCATCGGGAAGCCTCTCCAGCAGGCGACCGTGGACGATGTTCACGCGCTCGACGAACTGGCACCAGCCCCACTTTGCAGGATCCCAGCGGCCATAGAAGTCCGCATACCGGCCCAGGCTTTCGAGCATCTGGATGCGGCCGAAGATCGCAAAGCCGGTCACCGTGATCCGCTGCGCATGCTCAATGAAGTCATTCAGGTGTTTGAACGGCGGGTTGGTGATCAGCCAGTCCAGGCGCTTTGGTGCGCCGGGCCACTGCCGCGGCATAAGCGTGTCGGCGAGCGACAGGAAATCGAACCGGTGAAATCCGACGCCATAATCGTAAACGTCCGACGGCACCACGTCGCGCACGTACTCGCGCAGCGGCCGCACCATGTGCCCTCGGTTCGCGCACGGCTCCCACACCGTGGCGCAATCGTCCAGTTCCGGCCCTAGCACGATCTCGCATAGGGCGCGCGTCGCCCATGGCGGAGTGGGGAAATCGTCCAGCTCGTCGCGCGAACTCTTTCGGCCAGCTTGGACGGCGGCGCTGGTGTTGGGCTTTCTCATTGCTTTTCCGGGTCGTAGCTCGTGGGAATGTCCAGGTGCTCGAAGCCTTCTATTTCGATCGTGCCGGCGATGTCGGCATCGTGCAGGCGCGACGTGATCGTCGGGTCGGGCATCAAGTCGATCACCGTCGGGTTGCGCCACGCTGGGTGCGAAGCGCAGATCTCCTGGCCCGTGCGTAGCAGGCCCGCGCGATCGTTGCTCCAACCGATGCGGCGATCGTACCCGCCGTCCTGCACATGCAGCTCGTAGCGCTGCCCGCGATAGCCCACGTTGTCGTGCGGCTTGCCACCTGAATGCGTCATGGGGTTTTCGCCGGCGGCTCCGGCCCTTCCTTCGGTCCCTGGACCAACGCATAGGGGATCACCGTTCCGCGCCCGACGAGTCCGGGGCTGAACCGGTAGATATTTCGCTCTTTCATTGCGCCCGGCAGCGACGTCAGGGGGCGCGCCCACTCTGCGTGCCACGCGGTGTTGGCTAAGACCTTGGCCAACTCGTCGCTTTGGTTGGCGATGACGAATGCCGGCTGTTTGAACCTCGTGAACATCTCGGTCGGCGAAAAAATCTTGATCCCGATGCGGCCTAGCTCGTGGTGCGCGGCGGCTTCGGTTACTCCGATGTCGCCGATCGCGTCGCCCATGCACAGCGCGATAAGCTCGCCGATCGTTACCTCGCGGGTCGAGCCGTGGTCGCCGGGGACGCGGCGGCGCTGCGATGTGATGTAGCGGAGCAAATTGTTGTCGTCGGTGCTGTCGGGGTTCGCTATGTGATCGTCCCAGGCGTGTTTTTTGACGAAATTCAGCGCGTCTTGCTTCGTGACTTTGCCGGTCGAGTAGCAGAGGTACAAGCCCGCCAGCATGCTCCCGATCTGCTTCGCCGCGCGCCGTTGGTGGAGTACCTCGGCGCACGCGTCGATAAACGTCTGCGAGTTCTCAAGGAGCACGTCCAGGTTCGCCACGCTGCGGGCGTACATGGCGGCGGCATAGTCAGGCGTCAGGGTGTTGTTGATCGAGGCTACCAGCGCGGCGTAGTGGGCTTCGCGTTCGGCGTCGGTGCCTGGATGCTTGCGCAGCACCAGCTTGGACACGCGCGTCATGTCGGCGTAGCCCTGCAGCGCCGTGTTGATCGACGCGAACATGAAGCAAGATCGCGCCACGTAGTTGATGGCGTTGCCGCCCGGCGTGCCCTTGCCGATCGAGCCACCGTCCGATGACACCCGCGCGAAGTCCAGCAGGTTGCGCATGCGCGCCTCGCTCTCCTTCGTCGGCTCGGCCTCGTCGATGATCACGGGCAGCGCGTCGCGGTGGAGCGTCTGGCGGATATTCGCTTCCGTGGTGCGCCCGTCGCGTTTCAGCGCGACCTTGCGCAGCAGGCGCATGACAATTTCCTCCAGCACCGTACTCTTGCCCGACGTCGCGCTACCGGTCAGCCATATGTGGGGGCGCCACTGGAGCGCGCCGCAGACCATCGCCACGACGCACCAGCCGGCGAGAAGTTTCCCGGATATCTTGTTCTCCCATGTCACGGCTTCGCAGATCGAGACAAGCTGGTTGGCCTGTTGGTTCGATGCCGGCGCGACGACGGCGAGGTCCAGCGGATCGGCGGCCGGGTAGATAAAATCGCTTGGCATTTCGCTTGGCCTATACCTGTCGGGCCCGACACAGATCACGTGGCCCAGGTGGATCACCGGGCGCCCGGCATCGAGCCACGCTCCGCGCCCTCTCAAACGGTTCTCGTTGAAGATGCCGACGCGCACGGCTTCTTGCATGAGCGAGTCGACAGCCTGCGTCTGGTCGAACTTGCCGCCCCTGATGTTCCGCACGTCGGGCGGCGCGATGCTTGCCCAGTAATCCAGCGGCGCGAGCTGAAAAAGATTGTACTGGGTGTGCGCGGCTGGCGGCATCTCCACGATCTGCTGCGCGCCGGCCGGTAGGTAGAAATACGCACCATGATTATAGCCCAGGATCCTGAACGGTCGCGCGCCAGCGGCCGCGACGGCGGCGCGCGGCGGTGGCGCGGGTGCGGTCGAATCCCATACGATCGTAGCGTGCGCGGCCGCGTACGCCTCGATTTGCGCCGCTGTCTGGCCTTCCTGCTCGGCGTCGGCCAGGTCCCAGCCGTCCGGCTTCGTCTCGTCCCATGGGATCACCCGAATGGTGCCGACTCCGGCGTCTTTCAGGATATCTATGATGCCCGGTCGCCAGACTTTCGTGCTGGTGTTCATATAGCCGAACATCGCCTCGTGACCGGGCTTGTCGGCGTCGCCCCATAGCAGCACGTCGCGGCCGGCGAGCGGGCTCCAGTCGATTTGCTTCATGGCCTTCGCACCGCCGGGCCATGTCATCACCGTGGTGTTGGGCAAGAGCCGTCGCGCCGCCTCGGCGGTTTTCTCCCCCTCGACGATCAGTATCTCGCCCATGCTGGCTTGCGCGAGAAGGTCGAGGCCGTACAACGGGCGCGGCTCGTCCATCGCTTTGACGTAGAGGATGGGGGCGCCAGCGCGCTCAGCACCGCGGAGCGTCACGTAGGTTTTCTTGCGGATCGGCAGGCGCACCACGATTCCCAAGAGCGCGCCGGTCGCGTCGCGGTACGGGTGCACGAGTACGGGTTTGTACGTATGGAATGCGCCCTTGCCGTCTTTGGCCTTCGGGTTCCAAGCGGTGAACACGTGCCCGGCGATCGGGATCATCGCCTCGGTTAGCTCGATCTCGGGGAACTGCATCTCGGTCGGCGTCGTTACCGGTGGGGGGAGTGCGTTCGCTGGCGCCGCGTGGCCGTTCATGGCCGGATGATAGCCATTCGAGGTAGGCCCGTTTAGTCGTGTGCACGCCTCTTTGAAGTCTATATGTTCTTGGGTAACGAGGAAGTCGATCACGTCGCCGTGCGCTTCGCAGCCAAAGCAATGGTAAAATTGCTTCTTGTCGTTGACGGTGAAAGACGGCGTGGTTTCGCTGTGGAAGGGGCAGAGCCCTACGTGCTCGTCGCCGCGCTTCTCAAGCTTGATGTACCGCCGCACCGTCTCGGAGACTGGATTCGCGGCTCGCAGTGCATCTACGTCTATGGTCACAAGATCCGCCCCCGCAGCGTACTAGAACCGGGTGCCGGTAATTCCCGTCGGGAACAGGAAAAGGGTAGCGAGCCCCTGTCCCGGCACCTTCGATCATGGCATTTTTTTGACGGCTCCAGTCAACGGGAACGAAAGCGGAAACGGAGTGACGCCCTTCGTGTGTTGCAGCGCAACGACGGCCAGCACCACAACGCGTGGTATGGCCGAGCGCTCCATGGCATAGCGGTTCACCATCTTGGCGCTCATGCCGATGTCGGCCGCCAGCTTGGTCTGCCAGCCGTAGCCGTATAGCTCGCGGCCGGCGTCGATGAATTGCGCCGGGGTCACGGCCCGACCCAATAGACGATCCAGCCGGACAGCGCCCATACGACGCGGAACGCGCCGATTGCGGCCGCGAGCGTTGCTCCGACCGTGATGCCCATACCGACTAGATCCAGATCGATCGCTTGGCCTAGCTCTCGGAGTTTTTTCATCGGTCCCTCTGCGCGTCGATGAAGGCTTTCGGCGTCTGGTGCGTCGGCGAGTCGCGGTGCAGCTTGCTCGGGTCGTACATGCCCAAGCGCTCCGCGATGCGCATCATCTGCGTGGGGCGCTGCATGTTCTCCGCCATGATCGCGAAGCCCGCGCAGGTCTTGGTATCCGACGTGTGCTTGCCGTTGCTGTCGTCGGTGTAGTCGATCGTGGCGTGGCACGGGAAATCGCGGTCCTGCGCGATCTCGCCGACAATCTGGCGAGCGCGTGCGCGGCTCAGGAACGCCGGGATATCCGTGCGAAACGGGCATTTCGGGCACGGCCGATACATGACGGCGGTGCTAGTCATCGGCGCCAATGCCTCCATCGACAGCGGCGCAATCGTTGCGAATTTGGCGGATGTTCGATCGCGCTATGCGAAGCGCCGTCGCGATTGCTGCCTCGATGTCGCCCTTAACCACCGCTACGCAGATCTGCGGGCGCGTGTTGAAATAGAGATATCCGCGCTCGCTCGCGACCATGACACCATTCTCTACCTGCCAGAACCAACCGAGATTCTCCCAGACGTTCGGCTTCCACCCTGGCCCAAGGCGCTTGGCAAGCTTCGCGCTCTCGCGCACCGCCTTGTCGTAGTCGGCGCGTTTGCAGTCGCCGCCGCACAAAGGCGAACAATAAATCGTCCGGTTCTTCCGGTGGCGCGGCTTCCAGCCGCCAGCGTCACTCTTGCTCATTCTGCCACCATATCGAGAGCGGCGTTGATCGCCGGCATAGAACGCCCCATGGCCCGCAGATATTCGTGGGCGGCGCGAAGAGCTTTCACCAGCGTAGCGTTTTGCTTGCGCAGTTTTCTGTTTTCGCGTGCGAGCGAGGCGGCGTCCGCCATCTAAAACCCCCACCACGGGATCGCCGAGAATCCCTCCAGCAGCGCGCTGCCCGCGCCCGCTGCCATGCGGCACGCGTCGTCGGGCTGGGGCGCGCACGTGCAGGCCGATGCCAGCAGGCACAGCGCGATGATCGCGGCGCCTTCGTATTTGCGTTTCAGCGATGCCAGCGTGAAGCGCTCGCGCGCCTCGGTCTCCGCCGCTACGCGCTGCTCCTGCTCGATGCGTGCCGTCATCTCGGCGTCCGTCTCGGGGCGCTCGTATTCGACGGTGAGGTAGACGCAGTCCGTATCTTCGTTGCTCTTGAACTCGATCGTCGCCGGTTTGGATGCTTCGGGCGGGACTTGCTCCTGTAGAGCCTTCGCCCACGCGATGAAATCTGGCAACGCTTTCGGTGGATCGCCGGGGAAAAGCTCCACCGTTTTCATGCGGCGCTCGCTCACAACGCATCCTCTGACGTCATGGTCGCCAGACAGGCCATGACGTAATAGGTCCGATCGTCGCCCAATTGCCGCTTGGCGATACCATCGGCCAGCTTCGCGCTCGTGAATGCGGCGCTGCCGTGGAAGTTCCGGGTCCACGTTTTCTCGTAGTCGGCGAGCCACATTGTGACGCCGCCTTCGTTGCGCATGACGTGATACGAAAGGACTTCGTCCATGGGTTCAACGCTCCGCGTCTGTTGGCCTAACACGGCCAAGATATGGCCACTAACGATCCACTGTCAAGCGTTCACGTTCAGGATCGTTTCCCACGCACGGCCGCTCGCCGCGAGCCTGCCGTGCCACCAATACCGATACTCGTGCCACGGCCTGATGACCTGGTCCACGTTGTCCAAGATGAAATCTCCGCGATCGGTGCACACCGTCAGCACGCAATGCTCGGTGTGTGCCGCGTCCTGGTCGGGGATCGCGCAACGCGTCGGGCGCAGTGCGCTCCACGCGTAGCCCATCGCGATCAGCCGCGTGCGCTTCTCCATGGTGGCCGTGGTGCAATTGCCCTCGTTGTGCGGCCCGCGCTTGCGCCAGCCGTAGATCAGGGTCCACGCGATGCTGGAGTTGATCTCGCGGTGCGCGTCGATCAGGTCGCGCCACATTGCGGGCGAGAAGGCGAGCGCGGGATCTCCGGGCGTCGCTCCGTTCGCCGGGTCACTCGGCATGCTCGCCAGGAACTCGCGCCACCCTGGAGGAACCTGATTGGTCGGTTGCGTGACCATCCGCGCCGGCATGGCTTGCGCCGGCAGCGCGTAGGCGGCCCCGGCCGCGAGAAAAGCTCTTCGGGAAAGCATCGAAACCCTCGCTCGGCGTTCGCTGCGTTTAAGCTTCGGGTTGGGACGCCCCGTCGTCAATCACGCCAGCACGATGCAGTGCAAGGCGCGCGGTGCGGCGCATATCGTCGATCGCGTCCTGGCGATAGAAGCCGTGGCGATCCGGCTTCGGCTCCGCCTCGGCGATGCGTGCCAGCGCACGGGCGAGCATCGCTATCCGCTGGGGCGTGGATAGCATGCCCTGGCCATCGCACGTGCGGCACGGCGCCGGATTCTCGGCGCGCAGCGGGCGGCCGCGGTAGCAGTCCGGGCACTCGGCGGCATGCTGGGACATTGCGCGGCGGCGATGGTGGCGCGTCATGGCCTGGGCCCCGCAACCTTGACGGTGTAAATCTCGTCGTTGTCGATCGTCATGCCGCTGCACCGAAATTCGCAGCCATCGGCAAAATCGGCGAGGCGGGCACCGTGCGGGAAGAGATGCGCGAGCGGCCCCGTGTACGGCCGCAAACGCGTGATCGTCGCCGTTCTCTCATACCACGGGATAATCACGTCACCGGGCCGCAGGTCGCGGCCCGCACATGGTAGGTTCATCGGGGCGTCTCCGTTGCCTGCTGGACCTGGGCGCGTGCGAGCTGCTCCACGGCGCGCTCAAACACAAGCGCGGCGCGGACTAGCTTCGCCGGGTGCTTGATCCGCGCCCGCTGGTAGCCTTCCAGCGCTCGGCGCTTGTGAAAAGCCGCGTCGTGGAATGCCTCCACCGCGGCGGCGTACGCGTCGGCGCTCAAGCGATCCTCCGAACTTCCAGTTCAAACGTCCGGTATTGCTTCGATACCACGGCGCCAGGTTCTAGAGCCGCGACAAGCTCGGCGAGCAACAAATCATCGCGATTGGTCGCGAAGAAATGCGACTCCGGTTGCTGCGTCGTCGTGGCTCGCTGGCCGGGTATCTTGATGGTGATTTCCAGCATTACAGGCTCCGCACGCGTTCGCGCAGCGCAAAGAATTTCTCGTTGCGGGCCGGGTCATCGTCCGTGACGTTCTCGATGAAGTGCCACAGATCGCGCACAAGCTTGTGCGCCTCGTCGTAGGGCGTCGGCTTGCCTGCGAAAGAGGGGGCGAATCGGCCCAAAGTTTGCGGCTTTGACATGGTTCGATCTCCTGTTGGTTTCACGCTCCGCGTTCGTCGCCCTGGATAGGGCGGCCTACAGCATCGGTATCGCGCCCTGGTCCTGCTCCAGTATCTCCAGCGCGGCGGCGCTTGCGCTCCGCCAGCGCTGCGCCGTCTCGGCTTCGCTCGCCGGGTAGAGCCGCGCCCATAGCCTCCGGGTGCGGCGGATGATCCGCGCCACGCGCGAGCTATCCAGCGGAATCGGCGCGGCGCCGTCCCAGTCGTCACGGTCGATGGTAATGGTCGCCATGATCGACGGCACGAATGCGCGAACCCACTTCGGCCCGCACGACAGCACGACAAAAACGCGTCTGCCGCCGATAGTCTCGTGCTCCACGTGCGCCTCGTAGGCTGCGCTCATTCGCTCACCGTGATTTCTTCGGCGTCGCCTCCGTCGATCTTGATGGTTGTTTTCCAGGCGCGCACGCGTGCCGTAGCGATGTCTATGGCCTGCTCGATATCGGGCGCGGTCACGGTTTCGTCGTAGGATGTCGGCGCAACGATGCCGTGGCGGCCCCGCTGATAGCGCACCGTCACCTTGAAAAGCTTCTGCCCTTCGGCCAGTTCGGCGAGGATGTCGTCTCCCTCGGCTTCGCAATTCTCACAATTGCAATTGTCGTAGGTGCTCCGCTCGATCCACTTCGCGCCGTCCCACTGCAACGCGCCGTCGCGCGTCACGTTCTGCGAGCCGCACCGGGTGCAAACCATGCGTGTGGTCATTGGGGTAAAACCTCCTTGCCGTAGTGCAGGGCGATCCAGTTCCGATTGGCGAGGTAGCGCTGTCGCGTGACGCGTTGGCCAAGCGCGGCCATGATCGAGCAATCGGCTAGGTGGCTCGATTCCTCGGCGCGCGCGATCTTGTCGGCGAGCGCTTCGGAATGGCCTGCGGCGCGCACCGCCCGGTATGTCTGCGCGTACGTTCCGCCCCCTTCGATGGGTGGCTGCGTCGCGCACCACGCGACGCTCGGCCAGTTTCGCCAGTTGGGGAAGCTCATTGGCTTTATGCCTCCACGTCGAGTTTCACGATCTCGCCGAACGGCGCATCTTCCCGGCGGCCCGTCACGGTCCACAAAACCGGATAGCCGGGTGCGGTCGGATAGCGGTCCTGCCTCACCGCGAGGTCCGTCAGGTAGATCAGGCACAGCGGGTCCATATCCTCGGACTCGATCGCCTCGAACACCGGGCGGAAGTCGGTTCCGCCCTTGCCCTTGGCGGCGAGCGCGATCGGCTCGCCTTTCGCAAATTCGGCGCGGCCCGTGATGCGCGTATTGCAGTAGAGCACCGTGACGGCTTCCGGCTGTGCATCTTCGGCGATGGCGGAAAGCTCAGCGCCGAACGCGTCAAGCTCTGCCTGGGTCACGCTGCCCGATACGTCAACGCCTACCACGATACGGCCAATCGCCTCGCGTTTGATCGCGGGCAAGTACAGGCCTTGCGCCACATAGCGGCGATTCGGGGGCGTCCAGGTGTAATCTTCGCTGCGCTGCTGGGTGATGAAGCGGCGCAGGGTCGCACGCCAATCAACCTTGGGCTGGCGGACGTTCGCAATCGCTACGTCGATCTCGGCGGGAAGCTTTCCGCATGCCTTCGCGGCTTGCGCTGCCTGGGTCGCGGCGATCTTCCATTCGGCCTCGTCCTGCGCTGCCTGCGCGGGGCTGGGCGAGGGTGCGGGGGACACCGTGCCAGTGCCGGGCCCCGGCGCGCCGTTGCCCTGCTGCGGCCCTTGCGGCTGGCCCTGGCCTTGCCCCTGCCCGTTGCCCGGCTGCGGCTGCTGGCCAGGATTTCCGCCCTGCTGGGGCTGCTGCCCGCCCCCCTGCGGCGGCGGGGGCGCTTTGGCCTGCTGTAGCTCACCATAGATCGCCTCGGCGCTCATCCCGGTATATGCCGGGTCGAGCTGCGCGCCCTTGGGCAACGTGAACTTCGCGGCGTCCAGGATGGGATTTATCGACAGGTCCGCGGCCCTGTTCCACGTCTCGGCGTCGCGCGTACCCTGCCGCCAGGGGTGGCCAACGGCGCAGTGCATGATCTCGTGCGCGATCACGCCGATTAGCTCGGGGTCGGTCAGTTGGTCGACGTATGCCGGCGCGTAGCGCAGCACGAATCCGTCAACGTCCATCGTTTCTAGGGTCGCGGTTTCCTCGACCGTCAGGCGCAGGGCGAGCGCGCCAAAAAATGGTTGGCTCGCTACCAGTATCGCGCGGGCCTTCTCCACGCGTCGCAATTGCTCGGTTTTCATTCGCGGCTGGCTCCTGTCTTGTTGTGGCCAAGATATGGCCTTGGTCTGCCACTTGTCCAGGGGTCGCCTAAGCGGCCACTGAAAAAGTGGGGCGTGGGTATCGCCACGCCCCGAGTCTGCCGCGAACTAGGCTGCGATCTTCGCTGCGGGCGTGCCGATGTAGCCTGCCATCGCTGCAAGGATATCTTCGGCGCTCTGCGCGACGCTGTCGCGCGCGACGTCGCTGTCGCGCAAATCCTGAGCCTCGTAGCCACAAAGCTCTTCGTCCAGGCGGCGCGCCATGTCGGCCAGGGCCGGATCACCGGCCACGTTCAAGCTGGGCAACAGCGCGGCGAGGTCGCGAAGATTGCCTACCAACGAATCCCGGAATGGATGGCTCGCCTTGCCCGAATCCGGGTCCACGGTGTACGCGCGCAAGCGCTGGGCCATGCGCGACACCGCGGCGTGCGCGCGCTGCCAAAGGTCAGTTTGCGCGATCTGGAGTGCGGCCATCGTGCGGGCTTCGATGTCGGCTTGCACCTGGGCGCGCTGCTCGGGCGTCATGTCGACGCGAAAATCCTTCCCGGCCGGAATTGGCATGAACTCGTTGCCGAAGCCGTAGGTATCGATCAGTTCGCCGGGCGTCGGGTAGTCGGTCGCCTTGAACATGGCTCCCAGTCGCACCTTGTCGCGTTCGATGTGCGCGGGAAGATCATTGGCGAGCTGCTGCACCGCGGCTTGAAACTCGGCCTTGAATCCGCGCATGGCTTCGCTGTAGGCCATGAACTCGGCGGCGGGCAGGGCGCGATACGCGTCGTCGAACCAAGGCAACGTGTGTTCCTGGTGGTAGGTCCGCGCGGCGCTGATGGCTTCCTGAATCGCGGCGAGCGCGTCTTTGCTCAGGAGCGATTTCTTGTACTTGCCAGCGTCGGCGGAAGCGCTCTTGTCGCGTGCCACTTCGTCCGTGACAACTTTGTCGAGGCGGAGCGATCCCCACTGGCTGATTTTGAGCCGCGCCAGCATGGCACGGGTCGAGATGCTGGCTGCGTCGATCGCGGGAATCGGTGCGGGCGTCGTGTTCATGGTCGGGGTTCTCCGGGTGGGTTGGAAGAGGTCGAACGGTGCCATTGTGCGGGTGCTCCCTTAGATCAATACAGCGGAGTTGGCGGCCTGCCAGCCAATCATCGCGCGCGTCTGCGCGATCGCCGGCACCATGCGAAGTGCCGTGCTGCACAGAAAGACTCCGAACTCGGTCGGCAGGCGGTCGGCGAATGTCACGACGGCTTGCGCGTTGTTCGGGTTCGCCTTCGCGGCGAGCGCGGCACAGGTCGCATAGAGCGTGGCCGGCTCGGTCGGGACTGCAATCCCGCCAGGGTTGGCCAGGATCGCGTCCGGCATCGCCAGGGTGCGGAATACCCGCATGAAGCCGACAAGCTCGGCCGCGGCGCCTTCGCCCACGGTGCCAGCGAGCAAACCGTGCTCGATCGCGGCCGGCGGAGACTGCGCCAGAATATCATGCACAAATTTCCAGGCGCGCGGGTTCGGCGTCGCGCGCTGCTTCGGGTCAAAGTCGTGCAGCAAGCCCGGCCGGAAATGCAAAAACGCGATGATCTCGGTCTTGATCTGGTTCGGGATGGCCCAACGGGTCCAGTCGTTCAAGTCGATCTCGTAGTCGAGATGCGTGAACCGCGCGGCGAGCGCGGACGGCAGGCGCCGGGCGCCGGTGCGGTCCGTCTCGCGATTGCCTGCCGCGATAATGTCCCAGCCATCCGGCAACGTGTAGTCGCCTAGCTTGCGGTCGAGGGCGAGCTGTAGCAGGCCGTTAAGCGTGCTCTCGGGCGCGTTGGGCAACTCGTCGAGGAACAGAGTGCCGCGGCCGGTCTTGGGCAAGTCGCCGGGCGTCAGCCATTTGACCGTGCCATCGCCGTTGTCCTTCGGGAGTCCGCGCAGGTCGACGGGGTCGCGCAACACGGCGCGGAGGTCGATCATATCGCGGCCGGTCTGCTTGCAAAACGCGTGCACGCTCTCGGACTTCCCGACTCCGGGCGGGCCCCAAATGAACGGCAGGCGGCGAGCGGCAACAAGCGTTGTCACTGCCTGGGTGATCTCGGACGGTTTCATGGTGCGGCTATCTCCTGGTTGTCTCTGGCCTGCTGTGCAGGTCCATCGCGCGGCGCGCGGTGATGCCGTCGGGTGCTCCGGCGGCATCCCCTCGCGTCGAGCGCTAGCGGCCGTCGATCGAGGCGGCGACGATCTTCTTGGCGAGTGCCATCATCTCGGCGGCCAGGGCGATAACCGGCGTCACCGTGGGCGCGGCCTTCGCGGGCTGCGGCCCGTCGACAAGCGCCAGCGCGGCGGCGGCCGTCTGGTAGGCCATGAGGCGGAAGGCCTGGGCGGTGAAACCGCTATCGCTCGAACGGTGGGCGATCGTGCGGAGCGCGGCGGCGAGCTGCGGCCCAGCCTCGTGCTCGGTCGTCGGCTCTGCGTCGAGTAGAGCGGCCATCCCGCGGAGCGCTTCCGGGGTCGGCGCGTCCTGCTCGCTGTCGTGGGCGTGGGGAAAACGCGTCGCGCATGCGGCGGCGCGCGGGTCATTGAGCGCGCGTTTCATGGCGGGAGTAAACGCGGTGCGGTGCTTGGGCTCGGGCTGCGCGGCCTTCGGGGGCGCCACGTGCGACGGCAGGCGCACCACGTCGCCCGTGGGCGTCACGTAGCTGCCGCGCGTCGTCAGGGCGCCGATTGCCTCGCTGCGGGTGCCTTCGCCCCAAAAGTACTCGCGGGCGATCTCTCCCAGCGTCGTCAGGCGGCCGGCCCCGCGGCCGTGCATGATAAACACGATCTCCGTTGCGCTGAACGCGCGGCCCGCCTCGAAAGAGCCGATATCCCCGGCACGCTCGATCCGCGGCATGCCGGTCACGGCGTCCAGGCGCTCCCGGCACATCTCGGCCAGGGCCTCGGCGTCGGCGAGCGCGTCCACGGGGTCCAGGGTCGCGAACAAGATCACGGCGTTGCGGAGGCTGTACCGGCAGGCAGGATCACCTAGCGCGTCTTGCATGCGGGGCGTCATGTTCTCCCATGTCTGCACGGGGACGTCGAACGGGCGGACGGTCGGGTTTGCCATGTGGCTCGATCTCCTGTGGGTGTCGCTGGGCGCAATTCGCCCCTGCCAGACATGGGACACAGTGGCCTAAATTCAAGCGGGCTTATCATCCTATTTCACTAACCATCTGATATAGCCCGCGTTTATTTCACGCGACGCCCCTGGTCATTCCACGCGCCCCCAATCTGTCAACCTGGGACATGGTGCGGAGATGTAACGCTTTCGCGGTGTTTAGGTAGTGTGTTACATTTTCCTCGGCCAATATCAACGCAGTAACGATGTAACGTAACCAAAAATATATATAGCCATAGTGACGCACAAATCCAAAATCGTCACCACAGGGTGATGAAACCACGTAACAACCTGTAACCACTCGCGCGCGCGTGTGTGTGTGTGTGTGTCTGTAAATAAATATTTGTTACATTGGTTACATTTTGCGATGTTCTAACCCTTTCAATGGTTTCCAGCCGTAACTTAAAACGTAAAATAGTGTAACGCGGTAACACCATTGATCTATAAGGCGGTATTTCAGTACCCAATTTCCTTTAGTAACTAGTTGCGCCTTTATACCATCTCAAGCCAAAATAACGCCCATGTCAGACGTCGAGCTAACTCCCTTCCAAAAGGCGCAGGATGCCAAATACCTGCGGCGGCGCTCCCGGCCGCGGGTCACAGAAACCATGATCGACGCGGCGAGCAATGCCGTCACGGTGCTACGCGAAATGCCGCCGATGTCGCCGGCCGATATGAAGCTCTACGCGCGGCGGCATGCGGAGTCGGCGCTGCGGCGCGCGGCTGAATTGATCATGGCTAAGGATGGGCGCGTTGCCCTGGTGGCGATCTCCACCGTTTTAGATCGCGGTTATGGTAAGCCTGCTGATGCTACATCGGGCCAAGCTGAACCTGGGGCGAATGGCGGACGGCCCGATATCTCGGCGTTGTCTGATGAAGAGCGCGCCCAGTTCGCGGCGTTGGTCGCGAAGCTGCGCGGCGCTGATGGCTCGGCGTTGGTGACTTCCACAAACGGCCATGATGTGGCCGATGAAGGCCAAGCGCCGGGAGAGGCACAGTCAGGTGATGTGGCCGATAACGGCCAGGGGATAACCACGGGCCAGGAAGCGCCACAAGCTATCCAGGTCGACGGGATCACCGTCGAGGGTGGATTGATCGTCGGCATAGCGGAAAGCATCGCGGCGCGTCGTGCAGCTCGGGACGATCTCGATCCGCCGGGCGACGTCGGAGCGCTCCGGCCCACGTCTGGCATCGTGGGATAGGGCGTGGGAACGATAATATTTATTATCACAAATCGCTTTCGTAGCGATATCAGCGTCTTGGCCTGAAAATGCCCCGCGGCGTCCCAGCGATCGGCGCTCCGACGCAACATCTAGCGGGTTGCATGCCGAATCCAGCCGGGCCATAACCTGCCCATGACTGGCCACACCATGTCGCCGGGCGATCTCGACCGCATAGGCTGCGATCTCTACGGGCCACGCTGGAAGGCGCAACTTGCTCGCGTGCTAGGTATCAGCCGGGAAACGGTGAGCCGCTACGCCAACAGCGCCGAGCCTATGCCGGCGCTGTTTGCCTGGGCCGTGTTCGGGCTGGCAGCGGCGGCAGCGCGCAAGCGGGGCGCGCCCCTGCCTGCCGCCGACGCCGAGCCGTGACGCGTGGCGCGAGCGCCTGGCGAAGCGATCGAGGGGGAGGGGGGGGCCGCCCACCGCTGCACTTACCCCCTAAGTCCCCACCGAAATCCACAACACTGTGCTTGACCGTGATCCCCCGTCACGCTACATAATGGTCTGTTGCCGGATAGGCGTGCAGCGGGACACGGCTTGACTGTGCACCCGGCGTGCTGACAAGAGGCTTTCCATGGGTGGGCCCTTCCGGCCAAAAATCGCGGGGTTGTGTTCCACGTGGAACGGGTGCGGGCCGGAGGCGGAGGGTTACCTTGAAAGCATCCCTCTGCTGCGAGCATGTCTGCACTTTGAGGATGGGTTGGCCGGTTTGTGGCTGAAGCACGGCGAGAAGGGCGCGAAGTCGTACGCAACGCGCGCCTGGTGACGTGATGGCAGTCCGGCGTAAGGCCGGAGCCCGCAATCTCTGAGAGTGAGGGACGGCGATGGAGCTGGACAAGGATGCGTTTGACGAGGCGTGCGCGAAGGCGTGCACGAGCGTGCATTCGTACACGAAGGCGAACGTCGATCTTTTGCGTGCTGGGATCGAGACGTACTTGGAGCACGCGTTTTCGCGGTCGGGTGGGGTGACGCTGGACAAGGCGGCGCTGGCGGCAGCGCGGCGTGCGTATTGGGGCTCGCCTGAGACGCAGGAGAGCGTGACCGAGCGGACGGTTCGGGCGTACCTGGAGCACGCGCGGTCGCCTGTGGCTCCGCCGCCGGAAGAGCCGACGTTTTTGGACGCGCACCCGCTGCCGTGGAACATGCAGGACTACTCGCTGTTCGACGCGAAGCACCGGAAATTTTTGGGCCCGTTCGGATCCTACGATGCGCTGCTTGGTGGGTTGGTGAAGGCGCTGAACGCGAGCGCTCCGGCGCCGTTCGTGGCGGGGCGGTACTGGGTCAAGATGGCGAGCATGGATAACCCGGAGCCGCAGTTGTTCTGGATGCGCGACCGTGCGGAGATGGACCGGATGCGCGCGGCTGGGTGGACGATTGGGAAGCTTGCGGTTCCGGAGTTCTGAGACAGCGGCGCTAGGGGTGGGCACGGCGGGGAGCGGGACGTCTCTCGGGACGTTTTGAGCCTCGTCCTCTACCCTTCCCTGGGGACGTGCGGGGAACGCTCCTGCGGCATCCAGCGCTGCAGTGCCTCGCACGGTTCCGCTTTTGGAGGATGGACATGGAGCCGCTTGCATTCGATCCGCCGCGCGACACGTCTCGCTTGCCGTACTGGCGCGAAATCCGCCTGGTTCCCGATCCTGTTGTCGATAGCTTGCTGGTCGACGTCTATGTGAGGACGGAAGATCGCGTGAGCGGCGTCCAGTCGTGGCACTGGATGCGCGGGCGCGGGACGATGGCGCAGGTTTTCGAGACGATGTGCGGGCACAAGGGCGGTGACGTCCTGGCGATCTGTGCATTCGAGCGGATCGCGGCGCCGCCGGCGGAGGGACGATGAGCGATATCGAGAGAGTAGCGCGGGCGATCGCGGTGTCATATGGGAACGACCCTGACGAACATGCGCCGCTTACCGTGTGCTGCACCGCAGACAACAAACCTGTTGCCTGGTGGTTCGTCTACGAAGAACAGGCCCGCGCCGCGCTGTCCGCCCTTCTGCCGCTGTCGCCGGAGGTCGAGCGGAAGGTAGCCTACGCGGGCTGCGATGAGAATATCTGTCGCTGTGCCGAGGGCCATAAGGATCGCGTGGAACGCTGCCTCACCCGCGCCCGTCGCACTGTGCAGGCGCTGATTGAGGCGGTGGGAGGGAAGAATGGCGATTGATGAACGTGCGCTGAACGCAGCGATGATCGGCTATGCAGATCAGGAGAAAATGATCTGCATGACACACAGGGAACATATGCGAGCCGCACTTGAAGCCTACGAGAAGGCCCGTCCAAGCGAGGCTGCGCGCAAGCCGGAGCCCGAGTGGACAATGCGCGGGCAGATCACTGATCTTTTCGCACAAGCAATCCTGAGCGACATGAACACGATCACAGCCACTGATCGCTTGTGCGACATCCTCTCCCGGCCGAGCGCCGCGGTGGTCGAGGCGATGAAGGCCGCAGAACTGAAGCACGACACTGGCGATGCGGCTGAGATCGTTGACGCTGTATGGCAAGCCGCCGTCCAGCGCATCCGCGACGGCGGGTGATGTGGCTTGACGCGGCCACGTTATGGCCTTATATGGCAGTGACAAGAAGCCGAGTTGCTGGAGAGATCGCCGTTTGTGTAGCGGCGGTTTGGTCGAGGGGATAGGAGCCCGCCCGGCTCCGAGAAGCGAAGCGGCTTAGAGCGCACGCGGAGTTTCCCCGAGACTGAACGAGACTGATCCACGCGGTGTGTGGGTCGGAGCGGCGCGAGGGGTAGGCCTGGGCAGGGTCGAGCGAGGCGGGGCGGTTCCCCTGGCTGTTCTGTTTCAACCCTCGCGCCGGAACTTTGGAGGGGACGCGTGCTGACGATCTGGAAGTTCGATCTTCAACCGGCCGTCTTTACTCTGCAAACCGTGCACATGCCGCAAGGCGCGATCGTGCGCAGCGCTGGCACGGCTGACGGTGACAGGCCTTGCATCTGGGCGGAGGTATTCACCGATCGACCGGTCGAGGCGCGGCGATTCAGTGTGTGTTGGACCGGCCAGTCGTTGCCTGCTGGCGAGCGCGCGAGTTTCATCGGGACCGTGGTGTTGAACACCGGCATCGTGTGCCACGTGTACGAACGGCCATGACCACGATCGGCGAGAAGGCGGACCACGTGCGAGCGCACCGGAGCGATCCGCCTGGCGGCCACACGTGCCACTGGCCGGGCTGCACGAAGCGGGTTGCGCCGGCGCTGTGGGGCTGCATGGCGCACTGGATGAAACTGCCGCAGGAATTGCGCAACGCGATCTGGCGGGCGTACCGGCCGGGCCAGGAAAAAGACAAGACGCCGAGCCCGGAGTATGTTCGGGCGATGGAAGCAACGATTGCATGGGCGTCACAGGAAGAGGCGCGGCTTGCTGCGAAGCGGCCGGCGAAACTGCTGTGACCTGGGTACGCGAGGCGTCGGGCAGTCGCGGCTGGTTTCGCATGTTTGTGCCGTCGCAGTACGACGCGTACGTGTACCGGAACTGCGACGGGCGCTATGTGGCGCAGTGCCGCGGCAAGCTGCGCATCTATCGGTGGGCGTGGCTCGCGCGGCTGGCGTGCGACTGGTGGCTGTGATGCCGCTGGCGCGGGCTGAGTTTTACGATCTTCTTTGGAGAGGGCACAAACTGATGGCAACGAATCTGGAGCCGCAGACGCCGAGCGGGACGTTAGCACCGGACGAACTGTTCAAGATCCATCGGCGTCCGTGGGCTGATGGGGGCACCGGATTTGTCGTCGATGCTGATGCCTTCAATGTGGCGGGCGCAACGGTCAAAGAACTGCTCGCGGTGATCAACGCGGACGCGCCGGTCGAGTTCAAGGCGGGGCTCTACTGGATGCAGGCGCCGAAGGGTGGCGATGTTCAGGTCAAGACGATCGCGAACGTCGACACGCGCGACCAGTATCTCAAGCAGGGCTGGAAGATCGGCAAGCTCGCGACGCCGGAGTTCTGAGCATGCCGATCGCTGGCGAAGATACTGCGGCTGTCGACGGTCCATCGACGTCGGAGCCGTTGTCGACGGTGGTCCTGGTCGGCAAGCATTCGCCGTCGGGCGACTTCAAGCACACAGGCGTGTGCTTCCCGTCACCGGCCGGCATCGCGGTGCACAACATCGGCGACTATTTCGGCACGCCGAACTACAAGATGACCGGTCGCGTATTCTATCCGTGGCACATGGTGCTGCGCGTCGAGGAAGGAACGCCGAAGTGAGCGCAAAAGATTTCGTCCAGGCGGAGTGGCGGCGGCAGGGCGGCCAGACTGATCGCATGGCGACGGCTCAGTGTACCGGCAAGGCGCGATACGAGTCGCCGGTCACCGCGCGCCAGGTGCAGGCGCGAAGCGGGAAGAGATCGGGCAAGCGACCGAAGGTCTATCGCTGTGAGTTCTGCGGCGGCTGGCATCTCGGGAGGGGCAAGTGACCCTGGCCTCGATCCTGCGGATGCTGTTCACGACGTGCTCACGCTACGGCCTGGATGCCGGGCTGTGCGTCGAGTACGTGAAGCCGATATTTCGGGTGTCGCACGGGCCCTTCGATAAGGCGCTGCTGGACCTGCTGCCGCTGCTGTGGGACGTGACCGTGAAGGTGGCGAAGGCGACGGGCGGCCGCGAGATGTGGTTTCATCTGCCGGGCGTGCCGAAGCCGGGGGCGCCGCGCATGTTTTATTGGGTGACGCGATGAGTACACCGCGGACGATGTGGCAGGCGCGGGTCTACGTGGATCCGATCACCGGCGCGCGGCAACTCTATGTGTTCCGTCGGATGATGGACAACACGTATGAGTTTTTCAGATTGTCAGTGGAGATGATCGAGAAGCTAGATCACCGCTTGACGCCGCCGACATTCAGCGAGTCGCGCGAGGAAATCGAAGATAACCTAAACGTGCTGCAACTAATCTTCGATGCCTGCTGGGACTCGGGTATGCGGCCACGCGGGTTCGCGGACGTCGCCGGCGAGCTGGGCGCGACCCGGCAGGCGCGCGACTCGATGGAAAAGATCGCGATTGGTCTGCTGGAGAAAATCAAGTGACCTGTGTTGCGGTGCGCGCCGGCATCATGGCCGCGGATACCCAATCCACATTCAGCAATATGAAATCGATCGTCCCGAAGTTAGCTCGGTTTCCCGATATGATCATCGGCGGAGCGGGCACGGTCACGGATCGAAATGTGCTGATCGAGTGGTACGTGCAGGGCGCTAACCGTAGCGATCCTCCGAGGTTCACAGTCTACGGTGAAAAGCCAGACGTGAACTTGCTGGTGCTATATCGCGATGGCACCGTTCGCTATGTCGATCACTGGCTGAACAACCGCGAGATCAAAGAGGCATTTTTTGCGATCGGCTCAGGCTGTGAGGCTGCGATGGGGGCTATGTATATGGGCGCTGACGCGCGTCGTGCCGTCGAGATCGCAGCACTGGTTGACGTGAACACGGGCGGCCCAATCGAAACAATGTTTTTTGCAGAGGGAGAGTGATCATGGTGACGATGGAACCGGTGCAGTCATCGAACCTGGCGGCGATCGGATACGACGCGGAAGCGCAAGCGCTGCACGTGCAGTTTCACGGGAGCCCGCGCATCTGGCGCTATGGGAGCTTCCCGGCGTCGAAGTGGGAAGAGTTCAAGGTATCCAGCAGCAAGGGCGTTTTCTTCGCGCGCGGCATCAAGGGGGTGCACCCTGTGCTCGAAGATGTCGCCGGCGCGGACTCGAACACCGAAGTGATCGAGCGCCCGAGCCCGTCGCGCGCCAGCCGCGTGACGCAAGCCGAGCAAGAGCGCATGGCGGGCGCGATGTTCTCGATGGACAACCACATCATCAACGACGTGGAGCTAAAGCAGTGGGAATACTGCAAGGCGAACACGCCGACGGTGGCGCAGCGCTACCAGGATCTCGCGAGCGCGGCCGCGAACGCTTTGGAGCCGCGCAAGTAGATCGAACAATCATCTAAATAGAGGATCGAAAAATGATCAAGCCGACAGTCGCCCGCATGGTCTTGTACTTTCCGAGCATCCTGGAGAAAGCCAACGATCGGCCGATGGCGGCGACGGTGGCGTACGTGCACTCGGACAGGCTCGTGAACCTGGGCGTCCTGGATTACGAGGGCAACCAGTTCCGCGCTGTGCACGTGCCGCTGCTGCAGGACGATGATGCGGCGCCGAACACAGGGGCGTGGTGCGAATGGATGGTTTACCAAAAACAGGTCGCATCCGGCGCGATTCCGCCGACGCTGCACGCGGAGCCGAAGGCGTAGCCATGGTGGACTCGAAAGAAACCGCGCCGGCTGTCGCTTCTGCAGCGGCCGAAGCGCTCGCCACGTTCGCGATGCCACCGCGGCGCTGCGGCACGTGCCAGGCCTACGTGGAGAGCGAGACGGACAAAAAGAAGGGCGGCCCCAAGGGCGATTGCCGAAACGCGCCGCCGAGCGTGACGATCATCCCTATCCCTGGGCACGTGCAGGGCACGGTGAATTTCATCACGCAGTCGGCGTGGCCGGTCGTGCAGGAGTCGCAGTTCTGCGTGACGGGCTACCAGTCACGGCTGAACTGATGGAACTCTCGCGTCGCAGTCTGTTCTTCGGGGCTCTCGCCGCACCGCTCGTGGTGAAGGCCGCAAGCATCATGGCGGTGCGGTCGATCAAGGCGCCGATGTACGTCGGCATGGACATGGCGCACGGCCCTGACGTGACGGCAGTTTGGCTCCTGCCATCGCACTACATCGTGTCGATCGAGGTGCTGCGTCACATTGGTGACGGGGACGCGGTTGTCGGGCGGCAACGTCTCCATGAAATGATCAAGGATCAGCAGCACATTCCGCTCTATGGGTCGCGCGGCCTATGATCGCATCACGTCGGCAATTTCTTCGCGGGCTCGCAACGGCGCTGTCGGCGCCGGTGATCGTCAAGGCCGCGAGCCTCATGCCGGTGAAGGTGATGCCGGAAGTGCTGCGCGCCGGCTATCTGCCATGGTCGTTTCCGTTGCCGCCGATCAAGACGGAAGGCGCCCCATTCATCCCGTATGACGGCACGGCGATGCGCGATTTGCTGATGCCGGGCCTGCGCAAGATCACTGGCGACTATCAGTCCATCTCGTCGCAATGGGAAAAGGTGTTTGCTGCCCAGCCGGACTGATCCGTGCTATGACGCGGTCTGATGAGTGCCGCGAATCTGCAGTCGGTCCTGTCCCAATTCTCGCTCGATGATATCGAGGTCGAGCTAGAGGCGACCGAGTATGAGCGCGATCTAGCGAAGTTCTTCCGGGGCGCGTGGTCCACGATGGACCCGAGCCCCTATCACCACAATTGGCATATCGACGCGATCGCCGATCACCTGATGGCGGTCACCGATGGGTCGATCCGCCGGCTGCTGATCAACGTCCCGCCGCGCACTGGTAAAACGCTGCTCGTGTCCGACGCCTGGATGGCGTGGACATGGGCGCAGAAATTCATCGGCCCGCTCTCGGGCCCGCAGGTAGCGTTCCTGTGCGTGTCGTACGCGTCCCAGCTTTCGCTGGACAACGCAATGACCACGAACCGTCTGATCAAGAGCGCGTGGTATCGGAAATACTGGGGCCACCGCGTCAAGATCACAAAGGACAAGGATAGCTCGGAGCGCTTTGACAGCACTGCCGGCGGCACGCGCATCTCGACGGGCTTCGACGGCTCGACCATGGGTCGCGGCGGCGCGGTGAAGATCATCGACGATCCGCACAAGGCGCAGGAAGTCGAATCGGACCTGGTGCGCGCCGCCGTCATCAAGACGTACGACGAAGTGCTGTCGTCTCGCTTCCTCAATCTCGCGACGTCGGCCGAAGTGATCATCATGCAGCGGCTTGCGGAGAACGATCTGAGCGGCCACGTGCTCGATCGCGGCGGGTTCGTGCACCTGTGCCTGCCTATGGAATACGATCCGCGCCGCCACTGCATGACGGTGCTCGGCTGGCAGGATCCCCGCGGGCTCGATGAGAACGGCGAACTGCTCGAAGGGCTCGAAGAGAAGAAAAACCGGGATGGTGATGTCGAGATCGTGGTCCGGCCCGGCTCGCCGATGTCCGAGGTCGACGGCGAGATCCTGGATCCGGTGCGATTTCCGCCTGAGCCGCTGAACACCTGGAAAGAGGCGCTCGGCCCGTTCGGCGTCGCCGGTCAGCTCCAGCAGCGGCCGGCGCCCCGCAGCGGCGGCATCATCCACGAGGACTGGTGGCATACGTGGCAGCACGATCAATTCCCCGCGTTCGGCACCGTGATCGTGAGCGCCGACACCGCGTACACCGAAAAGGAGGAAAACGACTACTCCGCGGCGACGGTGTGGGGCGTGTTCCCCGGCATCGACGGTAATCCCCTCGTCATGCTGGTGGACGCCTGGCAGGATCGCGTCGAACTGCCCAAGCTGACGGCGAAGCTGATCGAGATGTGCCGGAAGCACCGGGCGGACATCCTGCTGATCGAGGCG
>Ga0134121_10000638_pt1 | contig 38339 bp, 16 predicted proteins | sample KB301_FD_96463 | JGI IMG/M metagenome (GOLD analysis project Ga0134121, IMG submission 96463) | Terrestrial soil microbial communities without Nitrogen fertilizer from Kellogg Biological Station, Michigan, USA - KB3-0-1 | ecosystem: Environmental > Terrestrial > Soil > Unclassified ...
CCGTCAATCGCCACCGGCGCGTTGATGTTGTACTCGACGTAGTCGCTGCCGGCGCCGCTGTTCACCAAGGTGTCGGAAGTGGCCAGCGCGTTCGTGTCGGCGATGATGAAGGCGCGCACGATGAACGTATCGTTGCCGTCCTCGCCGAAGAGCTTGAGCGGCGCCTTGTTGCTGTACACGGTGAACGTGTCGCCGTCGTCGCCGCCGTAGGCAGTGGTCGCGTAGCTGATGCCGCGCGAGAGGTAGCCTGAAGTCGTCAGCACGGTGGCGATCTCGTCTCCGGGCGCGACGTTGGGCTGCGCGCGATCGGCGCCGAACATCTGGCCGAACTGGAAGTGGTCCGCGCCGCCCGCCCCGTCGAGCACCGTGATGGCGCTGTTGTCGTCGACGTAGAAGTAGTCGGCGCCGCTGCCGCCGTTGACGTCGAGCAGGTTGATCGACGAGTCGTAGTTGATGCGCTCGTAGTTCGGCCCGTAGTTGCCGCCGGCCGGGTCGCCGATCGGCTGCATGCGCGCGACGAACTGCGCCCGCAGGAGGAGCACGTTGCCGTCGGTCGGCGTGCCGTTGATGGTCAGCGTGTCGATGCCGTTGTCTGGCGCGCCGCCGTCGTGCACGTTGATGATGTAATCGGTCGTGCCACTCAGGTTGACGGTGTAGCCGTCCGAGCCGCCTTCGCCGTCGAGCCACACCTCGTCGCGCGCGGCAATCGCCTCGTGCCCGGTCACGACGCTCGCCGGCGTGCCGGAAGCGTCGAGGAACTTGTGCGCGAGGTCGAGACTGTTGAGCTTGTTGATCGTGATGTCGTCATCGCCCGTGCCGCCTTTGACGTCCACGCGGCCGCTGATGGCGAGCGCATTGCCGCTCGCGTTGGCCGGGTTGAGCGTGATGATGTCGTTGCCGGCGCCACCATTGATGGCGGTATCTTTCGCCGCGACGTTGCCCCACAGCAGGACCTGGTCGTCGTCGCCGCCGGCGTTGATCGTGATCTGCGATGCCGTCGAATGGCTCGCCGGGAAGCCCACGCCGACCGTGCCGAACGGCCAGGTTCCCGCGGTCCACGGGAACGCCGCAGCCAGCGTGCCGGTGGTCTGGATGAGGTCCTTGTCCTGGCCGCCGTCGATCTCGATGGTCGGAGCCTGGACCGTACCGGCGACGCTGATCGTCGTTGCGGCGTGATCGGTATCCGCCGCCTGCGTGCCGTCCTTGAGCGCGCTCGTATCGCCCTTGATGAAGATGGCGTTGCCCGCCTGCAGCAGCGCACCCTGGGTCGCGGGGCCGGTCGGTCCCTGCACCGTCAGGCTGTCGCCGGCAATGAGCGTGATGTTGTTGACTGCCTTGATGAAGAGCGGATCGCCGTTCAGGTCGAGCGCGCTTACGAACAGATCGTCAAGTCCCGGCTCGTCGTTCACCGCGACGTAGAGGAGCGAGTCGCCGCTGATTGCGCTCTTCTTCACGGTGATCGGGCTCGACGCGGTAATGGTCGCAGAGCCGCCCGTGTGCACGCCGACCGCGCTGCTGCTGATCAGCGTGCCGCCGATCGCGAGGTTGCCGTTGTTGTCGATCCAGGTGCTGCCGGTGGTCGATTGCGCCTCGAGGTTGCCGACCTCCGTGGTGATGTGCTTGCCCGACTCGCCGATGTCGTCGCGCGCGAAGAGCAGCGTGTTGCCGCCGAGCACGTTCGGCCCGCTCGCCCTGGCATTCAGGATGCTGCCGACGGGCGCGGTGATGAACGCGACCTCGTTCGTCCCCGTCGTGACGGTGTTGAGATACAGGTTGTTCGGGTCGGGCAGCGAGCTGTTCGACTTCTGGATGATGTACGTGTTGAGGCCGAGGTCGTGCAGCGTCGTCGAGGTCAGCGTGCCTGCACCCGAGTAGTGGCTGTAGATGTCGAGCGGGTCGCCCGCCAGGCCGATGCCGCCGAAGAGCGCGGTCAGCGTGACGTTGTTGCCGAAGATATCGGTGACCGGGTCGTCCGTGACGACGCTTTGCGAATCCACGGAGCCCTGGTCGTAGATCGACAGCGCCGCCTGAAGGGTCACGTCGCCCGTCTGCGAGAGGACCTGGTGCACATAGAGATTGAGGTCGGTCTCGAAGAGGAAGATGCTGCCGTCCGCCGTCGCATCGACCGAGCCGGCGAGGGTCTGGTCGGCCGTGATGGCGATGTAGTCGGGCTGGCCGCCGAAAGTGTTGCCGATCGAGCCGTGCATCGCGTTCAGCGTGACATGGTGCGCGTTGATCTGCACGTCCTTGCCGATCGTCGAGACGTTGTTGAACGGATCGAGGATCGAGTTGTACGCCGTCAGATACGCGTTGGCGTCGGACGAGAACACGTGCTGCAGGTACATGCTGCCCGCGTTGTCGTTCGGCAGGGCGCCGTTGACCGCCGAGATGCTGACGTCGAGCTGGGCGCGCGCGGTGAGCGTGCCGGTCTTCACGAGATCGATCGTGATCGGAGCCGCGCCGCCGGTACCGCCGATGGTGCCGGTGGCGGACTCGAGCAGCAGGTTCTGGCCTTCGATGTTGGTCTTGGCGCCAGCGGTCGCGTCGAGGATGCTCTCGTGAGTCTGGCCGATGGTCGAGATGCGGATGTTGTCGCCGTAATTCTCGGCCTTGCCCGCAACGACCTGATCGATACGGATCGTCCGATCGGAATCGAGATAGACGCTCTTGTCGGCCTGGATGTTGATGATGCCGTCGGCGTTGACCTTGAACGGGCTCACCTGCGAAATCTTGATATCGGCGATGTGCGGCGCATTACCGCGGCCGATGTTGATGCTCTCGGGGCCCTCGGCGATGATCACGCTGCCGTTCGAGAGTGTGAGGGTGTCGGCGGTGATATCGGTGATGTGATAGACGAGGCCCGGCCCGGTCGCGTTGAGCGTGGTGAGGCCCGAGACCTGCACGAGATCGCCGTTCTGGAAGCCGTCCGCGATCCAGCTGCCGCCGTCCGCGCGCACGATCTTGCCCGGCACCGGCGTGCCGGTGGTCTCGTCGAAGCCGTTGGCGACGAAATGGACCTGGTTCACCGCTTCCTTGGCCGGCGTGGTCTGGCCGCTGAGCAGCTGCGCCTCGAACAGCGGATCGAGGACGATCGGCGCAAGGATGATCTGCTTCGCGTTCTCGGCCGTCAGAGTGCCGTCGACGGTCACCGTATTGCCCGAGATAGCGGTGATCTTGTAGAAGACGTTCGAGTTGGTGGCGTTGCGCGTCACCTGGCCGTTGTCGCCGTCGATCGTGACGAAGTCGCCGACTTTCAGGTCGGTCCCCCAATCGCTGGCATCGGTGCGGGTGATCGTGTGACCGGAGAAATTCACCGTCGCATGGATCGGATCGGCGCCGAGGAACTGCACGTCGGTGCGCTCGGCAGTCGCGAGCGCGAGTAGCTGCGGCGTGCTGTAGCCGGTGACCGGCGGCGGCAGCGGGATCACGGTGCTGCCCGAGTTCTTGCCGACGCTGCCCGAGCCGGGATTAATACTGCTGGCCACGGCCTGCAGTGTCACGTTGCCCTGGGTGAAGATGTTCGGGTCCTTGACCACCGGCGTGTGGTTGGTGACGTCGCTCATCAGCCCCTGGCTGATGCCGTAGAGCAGCTGGTCAGGCGTGAACTTCTTGATGCCGCTCTTCAAAGTGTTGATCTCGCCCACCGTCGGCGCGTAGATGAAGTTCGTTGTGCCGGTCGGATTGAATTTCACGGTGTCCAGCGTCACGAACCTCTGGTCGCTGCCCGAGCCGCTCGAGGTGAGGCCGACGAAGTTGCCGTTGCCCGCGCCGCCCTTGGCGGTGGCGTCAGCCGCCGAGTGGTAGAGCTTGATCGCGCCGTTCGCCTGCACGTTGACGAAGTACGTCTGGCCGCTCGTCAGGCCGCCGATCGCGGTATGGCCGAGCGCGTCGTAGGTGACGGCGTCGCCGGTGCTCAGGCCGTTGCCGGCAGGCAGGGCGACGGTGTTCGCAATCGTGCTGACCACGTTGAGCGCGGTCGGATTGAAGTGGACCGACGGCGCCAGGACGAATTTCTGGTCGCTGCCGCTGCCCTTCGAGGTCAGTGTGACGAAGCTGGCATTGCCGTCGCCGTCGTTGTCGAGGGCATCGGCCTGGTTGGCGTACAGCTTGATCGTGCCGTTGCTCTGGACGTTGACGTAATACGTGCTGCCGCTCGTCAGGCCGCCGATGGCGAGGTTGCCCACTGTGTCGTAGACGACCGCGTCGCCGGTGCTGAGGCCGTTCTGCGGCGGCAGCAGGATCGCGCTGTTCGTCGTGTCGACCACGCTCGGCGCGGCCGGGTTGAAGTGGATCGACGCTGAGAAGGTGAAGTTCTGCGCCGTGCCGCCGCCGGTCGAGGTGAGGTGGACGAAGCTGTTGTTGCCGGCGCCGTCATTGTCGACGGCATCGGCCTGCGTGCTGTACAGCTTGATTGCGCCGTTGCCCTGGACGTTGACGAAGTAGGTGTGGCCGTCGGTGAGTCCGCCGATCGCGCTGGCGCCCTCGGCGTGGTAGATGACCGCATCGCCCGTCTGCAGGCCGCTGGTAAGGCCGACGACGATCGTGTCGGCGAGCCCGGCGACGCCGGTATCCGTGTTGACGATGGAGTCGCGATGCATCGTCGTGCCGGTCGGGTTGAAGCTCGCCACGCTCTGCACCGCCGGAACGGTAACGAACTTCTGCTGGCCGCTCCCGCCACCGGCGAAGAGCACAAGGCCGGTGCCGGTTTCGATCAGCCGGTTCTCCGTGCCCGCGCCGGTCGACGTCAGGTCGACGAGGCCCGTCGCGCCACCGGCACTCGCGTTGACCGAGCTGTCGTAGAAGCGCACGGCAACGAGCGTGGGGTTGAACTTGACGCTGCTGCTCGAGCCGAATGTGAGCTGCTGCTCGCTGCCGCCGCCGCTCGTCGTGAGGTTCATGAGCCCGGTGGGCCCGCCGGCGAGCGCGTGGGCGCTCGTGTCGTACAAGCTCACCGTGCCATCGCCATTGTCGTGCGCGAAGTACTGCCCGCCCTGGGCCAGGCCGCCGATCACGGCGCTGCCCTCGGCGTCGTAGCGCACCGCGGTGCCTGTGCTCAAGCCTGAGCCAAGCCCGACGAAGATCTTGTCGTTGGCGGTGTCGACGACCTGCTGCACGTTGACGTAGTAGTTCGAGAGACTCGTCAGACCGCCGACGGCGCTGTGGCTTTCGGCGTCGTAGGTGACCTGGTCGCCGGTATGGAGGCCGCTCGAGAGGCCGGCCGTGATCGCATCCTTCGCGACGTCCACGGCGCTGGTCGGATTGAAGGAAGCGAACGTGGGGACGCCTCCGGCGAGCGCATGCGCTTGCGTGTCGTACAGGCGCACGCTGCCGTCACCCATGGCGAAGACGTAATAGGTCTGGCCGTCCGTCAGCCCGCCGATCGGCGTGCCGCCCTGCGCGTCGTAGACGAGCGCATCGCCGGTGTGCACGCCGTTGCCAGCGCCGAGCGAGATGGTCTCGGTGCTCGGGCTGACGATGCCCGTCGCGGTCGGATCGAAATGAATCGCCGGCGCGAAGGTAAAGCGCTGCTGCGAGCCGGTTGCGCCCGAGCTGAGCGTGACGAGGCCGCTGTTGCCGCCGGCGATCGCATTCGCTTCGCTGTCGTAGAGGCGCACGGCGCCGTCGTCGAGCACGAAGACGAAGTAGGCGTGAGTGTCGGTGAGGCCGCCGATCGGCGCGTTGCCCATCGCGTCGTACGTCACCGCGTCGCCGGTCTGCAGGCCGGTATTCGCGCCGAGGAAGATGCTGTTGGTCGCCGTGTCGACGATCGGATCGTCGAACGAAGCGTACTGCGCATGCAGCACGTGGTACTGCGCGGTGCGCGAGTTGACCAGCGTGTCGATCTGCGACTGCGTGTAGCCGATGCTGTGGTAGTAGTCGAGCTCCGCCTGAGTCAGCTGCACCTGATAGGTCACGTCGAACACCGACGGATCGGCCTGCCCGTTGCGGAACTGCCAGTAGGTCGCGTACTCCTGCTCTTTCGCCGAGACGAAGCTGTTGATCACCGCGTTCACGCGCTGCTGGTAGCCGGTGGCGTCGGTGAGCTGCAGGTAGTTCCACACGCCGGCGAGGAGCTGTGCCTCGGTGCGCGTGTCGACGTGCGCGTTGTTGTTCGCATCGACCAGGCTGCCGGCGAGCACGTTGATCCAGACGTCGCCGTGCGTGGTGATGGAATTGACCCGCAGGTCGCCCGTCTTCTCCTGCAGGTAGACGTTGCCGAGCGCGTTCAGCGTCAGCCGGTCCTTCGCGACGTCGGTCGCGTTGGGCGAATCGAGCACCAGCGGCTTCGCCGTGCTGTTGCCGACGTCGCCCTGCGCGTTCAGGTTGATCGCGCCGCCCGAAACCAGGCCCTGGCCGCCGCTGCCGGCGACCAGAATGTCGCCCGGCGAGCTGATGGTCACGGTACCGAGCGACTGCGCCTGCACGGCGTCGATCGACAGATCGCCGCCTCCCGGCACCTGCACCAGGTTGATGTCGCCTGAGGTGCTGGTCGCTGCGAGGCTCGTAGCGATCGGCGTGGTGATGGTGAAGCGCTGCTGCGTGCCGGTGCCGCTGTTGGAGCTCAGGTCTACGAGTCCGGTCGCGCCGCCCGCAATGGCGTGCAGCTGCGTGTCGTAGAGGCGGATCGTGCCGTGCAGCGAGTCGTAGTTCGCGAAATACGAGCTGCCGCTCGTCAGGCCGCCGATGGCACTGTGGCCCTCCGCGTCGTAGGTGAGCTGCACGCCGGTCTTCAGCCCGACGACCGGGCCGGTATGAATGCTGTCGGCGCTGAGATTGAGGGTGTTCTTGGTGCCGCTGTCCTGGTACGTGCTGCTCGGATCGAACGGAATCGACGTGGGCGCGACATCGATCTGCAATGACCCGCCGACGTCGCCGATGCCGCCTTTCGCCTGCAGCACGACGCGATTGCCGCCCACCAGGCCGGCATTGTTGGCGAGCTCGATCGAGCCCTGCGAGGACGTGATGGTCGTCGTGCCGGTCGGGTTGAGGATCGGCCCGCTGATATAGACGCTCGCCTTCGAATTGACGGTGACCGTGCCCTTGCTGTCGCCGATGAAGCTGATGTTCACCGCCCGCGCGCCGGAGATCTCGTGGCTGTCCAGCACCTGCTGGCCGAACACCGCATCATGCTCGACGGTGATGGTCGTCGTGCCGTACCACGTGGTGGTCGTGTCGAGCGGCTTCGAGCTGTAGCTCGTCGTGCCCTGCGGGATCGTGGTCGACGTGAAGTTGTAGCCGCTGGTGCCGACGCCGTCGCTCGCGGTGTAGTAATACGGGCCGGCGCCGACGACCTGCGGCACGCCGATCGGAATCGTGGTCGTGAACGGCCCGTGGTAATCGCTGCCGGTGCTGATCAGGCCGATCCAACTCGAGCTCGTCTCGATCGCGAAGGCCTTGACCTGCTCGGTGATACCGACGGTCCAGCCGTAGCGCCACGTGCTCATCGGCGAATAGGTCGTATTGAGTCCGGCCAGCTCGTCCGTTTGCGCCGCATTCACGCCGTCGTCGGTCGTGCGCTCGACGATGCCGTTGCTTGCCTGGTACAGCGTGGTGTAGACGTGGCCGGCCTGCCGCCCATCGGCGAGGTTCCCCGGCGTGTATGTGAAGCGCTGCACCGGTGCCATCGCGGCGGTAACGGTGCCGGTGAGGTCTACGAGCCCGGTCGAGCCGCCGGCAATGGCGTGCGCGCTCGAGTCGTAGAGGCTGATCGTGCCGTCGGCAAGCACGCGAATGAAATACGTCTGGCCGTTGACGAGCCCGCCGATCGAGGTGTGTCCCTCGTTGTCGTACTTGACCGCCGTGCCCGTCGCCAGGCCCGGGTTGCCGGAGAGAGCGATGGTGTTGCTCGCGATGTCGACGACCAGCGTGTGGTCGCTCGAGTTCGCGGGATTGCGGCGCGCATTCGGATCGAACGAGACTTCGCCGACACCGGAGGTATCGTTAATGAGCAGCGTTCCGTCGCCCGGGGTGGAGACGTCGAGGCGCTGGACCTGCAGGTCGTAGCTCGTCTTGTTGTTGATCGTGATGTTGCCGTAGCCGCCGAGGACGTTGATGTGGCCGGCGCCGGTGTTGACGATGTTTCCGGTGATCTCGACGTGTCCGCCGCTGACGCGGGTCGGCGAGACCAGGATCCGGCCGCTGTTGCCGATCGGATCCCAGTAGACCTGGAAGTCGCCGCTCGGCTGGTGCGCGAGCGGCGTCACCTGGGTGACGTGTCCGACCAGCGCGTTGAGATCGGCGGCGAGCTGCGGGTTCGTCGCCGGGTCGAGCGTCAGCGTGTAGCTCGCGTGCCCGCTCTGGATGTTGCCGTTCAGGTTGACCGTCGACGCGCGGATGATGATGTTCGTGGCATCGATGCCCGCTCCCAGCGGAGCGTGGTTGTAGGTGCTGCTGATGGTTGCGCCCGTGAACGGGTTCGCGCTGTTGGTCGCGGCGACGACCCCGCCTGCGGTCGTCGAGCCCGCACCGTAGGTGCCGACCGTCGGGCCAAGCGTGCGGCTGTCCCACAGCGATTCCGGACTGCCGCCCGTTTCCTCCGTCTGCCCTGGCAGGTTAATGAGCAGCGTGCCGTTGGTGCTGATGAGGAGGCGATTGGCGAGTATCGGTCCCTCGATCGGGATGCTGCCCTGGCTGTTTGCCGGCGGCAGCGGAGAGATGCCAAGCGCGACGAGATCGTCATGCGTGACGCTGGTCGTCGCGGTGGCGAGCACCACGGTGCCGGCGTTGTTGATGATGCCCTCAGCGGGCGTGCCGCTCGGGCTGAGGTGCGCCGAGCTCATCACGTGGATGTTCGGCCACGGATAGAGCGTGCCGTGGTTCGCGTTGTAGAGATCGACGTCGAGCAGGTTGGTGACCGCGATCAGCGGCGGGTTGGTGGTCGGCGTGGGTATGTCGGCGAACGTTGGCGTCACCGCGGCCGGAATAAGCCCCGACTTGTGCACGATCGGCAGGATCGTGCGCATGTAGAACAGGTTTTGGTCGTTCTTGGTGGCGATGTCGCTGTTGCCGGTAGCCGCGGTCTCGAGCACGGCGTTGAAGTACAGGCCGCCGTTGTCGTCGGGAATCTCGAGGCCGAAGATGTTGACGAACGCCGGCGTGTAGTTCTGTATCGTGATGCTGGCGTCACTCGGCGCGATCCAGTGCCCGCCGCCGTCGAGCTGCGTCGCCTGCGTGAAGATGTGGCCGGCGTCGGCGAACACCGGGTCGATGTTCACCGTCATGACGTGCACGTCGAGCGGCTGGCCGGTGACCGGATCGATCAGGTTGTTTTGCGCGAGCTCGGCCTTGAGCTGGGCAATCGCGTTGATGTAGTAGTTGCGCAGCGTCGGATTGCTGTCGCCGTAATTGTTGAGGATGTCCTGGTCGGCCGCGATCTGCGCCACGATGGTGCTGCTCAGCGATTCCGTGCCGGTGTTGAAGGTGATGCCGCCCGACTGGGAATTGGTGACGCCGTTGTCGACGAAGTTCGTGATGACGCCCGTCGCCTGGTTCCAGCCTCCCGAGCCATTGGAATTGCCGAGGATCAGCGTCTGGTGGCGAGAGATGCCGGTCTCGACCGTGCCGTCGTTGACGATGTAGCCGTACGAGAATGAGGGCGCCGTCGCGTTCTGGTAATCGAGCAGCGCGCCGTCGCCGAGCAGCGCGTGCTGCAGGTCGCTCACCCAGCTTTCGGCCTTGGCTTGCGCGATCTGCGTGTCGCCGTTGGGGCCCGGGCTCGGCGTGAGCAGGTTCGCGGTGCGCGCGGTCTGCACGTGCGCACCCGACTCGACGGTGATGGTGTCGTATTCGAAGAGATTGTCGACCGCGTGGACGTCGGAAAGCGGTATCGCGCTGCCGGCGAAGCCGTCGAAGCGCGCAATCTCGGTATAGAAGTCGGTGTTGTAGGCCGCGTCGATCCCGGCGAGCAGGTTGACGTCGCCGTACGAAATGATCTGGGCGTTGCCCTGGATCGTCACCTGATTGTCGGGCCGTATGTCGACCGTCGGCTGACCGAGCGTGGCCGTGCCGGCGCCATAGGTGTTGGTGGCGATTTCCTGGTCGATAAAGCCGTTGCCGTCGGCGGCGAGCGTCATGCGGCCCGAGCTGACGAGGTTTGCGCTGTGGCCGACGGTCACATGGGCCTCGTCGGCGCCGTCCGCGCCGTCGGCGAGAATGCGCGCGTACACCGCCGCGCCGGAGATGGCGCCGCCGGTGGTGAAAGCAAGCTGGTCGTAGACGTTGAAGGTGTTCAGCGCCGTCACCACGAACACGTCGTTGTTGGTCGCCGGCCCGCCCACCACGACGCTTGCGAAATCGTCGATGTTGACGTTCGTGTGGAAGGTGATGGTCGCCGTCTCGTCGACACCCGCACCGCTCACCAGACCCCCGGTCGTGCCGTCGAGGTTGGCGATATTGCCGGGAAGCTGCTGCTTCACCGCGTGGTCGGCAGCGCTGATGTTCACCGCGCCGGCGAAGACCGTCGCGCTCGTGCCGACTTCGGCAGTCGTGTCCGCGGTCACCTCGTGATTGATCGACGCGCCCGCGCCGGCGAGGAGACCGCCGGCAAACGTGGTGATGTGCTCGTTGTACTTCGCCGTGTGGTCCGCGCCGAGGTCGAAGCTACCCGCGATATGCAGGCCGTCGCTTGCGCCGACCGCCGCCGTCGTGTGGCTGCGATTCTGCGTATTCGCGACCGCGGCCGCGCCGGCGATTGCGCCGCCGGAGCCCGCGTTGGTGAACGCGAAGTTATCGTCTGTGCTTACCGCGCCGATGCTCAGGCTGCCGACCGGGTTGGGCGCCGTGCCGACGGTGACGAAATCGCCGAGGAATGCCTCGGTGTGCGTATCGGAGAAAACGTGCGACTGGGCGATGCCTGCGGCGATCAGCCCGAACGCGTTGCTGTTCCCCTCGGCCTGGTTCTGGGTCGTTTCGACGGCCGTGATGTTGATGGCGCCGGACACGGCGAGAACGGAGCTGTTGCCGACGAAGCTCCTCACCGTGGTGTTGTCGTGCACCGAAGCGTCGGTGCTGGTGACGCCGATGAGCGCCCCCGCCGAGCCGGTGGCCTTGGCGAACGCGGTATTGCCGTTGAGCGGCGTGCTCGCGCTGAGCGTGAGCGATCCGGCGGTGATGTGCACGGAACCGGAGGTCGAGTCGTCCGGATTGCCCAGGGCGGCGACGACGGTCGGGCTCACCGTCACGCCAGTTTTCGACACACCAACGGCCAGCGCGCCGGCATTCACGCCGAACATCTCCGCCGTCGCGGTGATCGTGCTGCTCGCCAGCACCTGGACCGCGCCGCTCGCGTTCACGGTGGCGTTGTGGCCGATGTAGGCCTCCACCTCCGGATTGATGACGAGGAACGAGAAGTTCGCGGTGGATGAGCCGACGCCGCCGGAAACCGCCAGCGTATGGGCGTGCGGCGTGATGGTCGAATTAGCAGACACCGTGAGCGATCCAACGGCGGAGCCCGAGCCCACCGAGGCGCTGTTGACTACGCCGGCGACGGTGGCGCCGTCGACGTTGACGCGCGTGTACGAGGCGCCGGCAGCGACCGCGCCGGTACCGAACTGGCCGGTGGTCTCGTCGAGAGTGCGGGTCGAGTTGGCCGATACCGTCACGGTATTCGCGCTCGTGACGTTGCCGATCTGCGCCTGCACGACGCTCGTATCGTTGATCACTGCGACCGCTGCGCCGATGCCGACGAAGCCGCCGGCGGCGTCGAGGTCGATCAGGTTCACGTGCTCATCCAGCGTCGCATTGACGTTGATGGTGGGCGCCGTAAGCGTGCCGTCGGCCAGCGCCGAGACGTTGTCCGCGACCGAGAAGATCGCGACCGACGCGCCCGCGCCGACGAAGCCGCCCGCGACCTGGCCGCCGATGATTTGGAAGCTCGATTTGTCATTCGCCGTGACGTCGATCGAGTCGCCGGCGTGCGCCGTGCCGTGCATCACCGCCGAGGTGCCCGATGGCGGCGGAGCGCTGTTCTCCCTGGAGCTGATCGCAGCCGCGTCGGGCGCACTCGTGTCGACTTTGTGCGCGGCGTTCTGCACACGGCCCTGCAAGCGGTGCTGTGCGTCGTTCGAGTTTCCGTTGCCGCTCGAGGTGTTGCCCAGCCCGCCACCGCCACTGCCGGTCACCGTCGAGGTCGCGCTATGCGCCTGGTCGCCGGCGTTGCTGTCGGCGGAGGTGCCGTTGCCGTCGGTGGCGTTGCCGGTGCTCTGGTCCTGGTCGTCCTTGGTGTTCTTCTGGATCGTCGTGCCGACTGACCAGACGCTCACCGCGCCGCCGACGCCGACGAAGCCACCGGCGCCGCTCGCGTCAAAGCCGCTCAGGTTCTTCAGCCCGACCGCGTTCACCTCGATGTCGTTCAGCGCGTTGACCGAGGCGCCCGCCTCGACCGTTGCCGAGGTGTTGTTGTTGAGGTTGCCGACGTCCACCGCGCCCGAGACGCCGACGAAGCCGCCGGCGATGCCGATGACGAACGTCTGAACGCTCGCGTGGTTCGTCGCATTGACGTAGACGCTCTGATTGCCGCTCGCGAGGCCTTGGTGCAGCGTGTTGATCTGGGCGCTGGCGCCCACATCCGCCTCGGTATTCGAGCTGATGAGAGTCACGCCGACTGCACCGGACACGCCGACGAAGCCACCCGCACCCGCGGCGACGATGTGCAGCACGTCCTCACTCGATTCTGCCTGCACCACCACGCCATGAGCGGTGGTTCGCTGCGCGCTCGTGTTGCCGCCACCATCCGTGTCGATGTTGCCGTCGATCGCCGTGGTGATGCCGCTGCCCGCGCCGAGCGCGTCCACGTGCGCGGAGTCGCCGATGGTCGCCCGCGTATCCTTGCTGATCAGCATCACGCCGACCGAGCCACCCACCCCGACGAGGCCACCGGCGAGGGCGCCGGAGAGCTCCAGCACCTGTGTCTTGTCGCTCGCGGTGACGAAGACATCGCCGCCCGCATAGACGGTCGCGTCGTGGTTGATCGACGCATAGGTCTGGTTCGTGATGCTCAGCACGTCGACCGCACCGCCGACGCCCACTACGCCGGCCGCGATGCCGAAACCGATCATCACCAGGTTTTCCTGGCCGGCCGCCGCGACGGTGATGTCGTTGGCCGCGTTGACCGTCGCGCTGCTGCCGATCCACGCGTCGGTCTGGTTGGTGATGACGTTCACCCCGACGGCCGGCGCTACGCCGACCGCACCGCCGGCAAGCGTGCCGGCGAGCGCAAGGTGATAGAAGTCGTCGCCGGCGCCGACGAGCACCGACTGATTGCTCGCCGCCCCCGAGTTGTTGCTGTCGTTGTTCACCTCGGCGTTGTCGCCGATGTAGGCCTGCGTTTTCGCGCTCACCACGTCGACGCCCGCGGAGACCGCGACGCCGACGTAGCCCGCGGCCAGGCTGAGCGTGAAGGTCCGCACCTGGTCGCGGTTGGTTGCGCTTACCGCAACGCCGTGGAAGTCGCCGTTCGTATGAGCGAGCGAGGTCGTGCGGGCGAATGAGCTGTTGTCGACGCTCTCGCCGCTGCCCGAGTTGTGCAGGTCCATCTGGCCAAGGTCGGGCGAGCCGACATGGCCGGCCGCGCGCAGCGCGCCGCGCGCCCCGCTCTTCGCATCGGAGAGCGTGTTTGGATCGTTCGTCTCGATGCCGATGCCACCCGGGTTGCTCGGATCCACCCCCGACAGCGTGTCGCTGCCGACGGTAAAGGCACCGGTGTTGACCGAGAGCCCGGCTCCGAAGCCGTCGGCGGTGACGTGCGCGCCGTCGCCGATGAACGCCTTGGTCTCGGGATTGAAGATGTTGACGCCGACCGCCGCGCCGATACCGACCTCGCCGGCCGCCAGGACGCCGACGATTTCGTTGATGTCGGCGGAGTCGTTCGCCGACACGGCGACGCTGCCGTGCGCGTGCACGTCGCCCGCGCCGCCATTGGACGGATGGTCCGGATCGTCGCCGATGAAGCCGCGCGTCTGCACATTGAAGATGTGCACGCCCGCGTTGGCCGATACGGCGACGGTCCCCGCGCCGACGCCCGCCGAGATGGAGATCAGGCTCTCGCCCGAATCGGCGGCGACCAGAACGTTGCCCGCGACACTGGCGATGACGCCGGAGTCGATATAAGCGTTGGTACTCTTCGTGTAGTCGCCAACGTCTGCGCCGACGCCGACCGCCGCCTCGCCGCTACCGGCGAGCGAACCAGCCACCGAAATGACATCGGTCTGGTCGCTTGCGCTCACCGTGAGGTCGCCGCCGGCCGTCGTGGTGATGTGGGCGCTCTTGCCGACATAAGCAGTGGTCTGCTCGTCGAGGATGTTGACGGCCGCGGAACCGGCTATGCCAGCCTCGCCGCCGATGGCGACACCCGCCGCGATGCTCAGGATGTCCTCGCTCGCCTGCGCGTTCAACGAGACCGTGCCCGCCGCGGTGACGTGGGCGCTGGAGTCGATATGCGCCTCAGTCGTCGCGGTATGCACGAGCGTGGTATTGGCGACGCCGATGCCCGCCTCGCCGGCACCGCCGACCGAACCGGCAATCATGGTCGTGAAGAACTGCCCGCTCGCTCCGATCGCAACCGCCCCGCCGGCATTGACCGTGGCGGAGCCGCCGACGTAGGCCTCGGTCGTGGTATGGATGTCCGCGATCGAGATGGACGCGGCGACGCCGACGTCGTCCGCGACGCCCGCAGTCGCGGCGATCGAAAGCATGGATTCCGACGACTCGGCGCTGATCGTGATGGCTCCGCCGGTGCTGACCGTAGCGTCGTGGTCGATGTAGGCGTGCGTGTGCTTGGTGATGACCTCCACGTCGAGGCCGATGCCGACCCCGGCGGTGCCGCTCGCGACGCCCAGCGCGCCCGCAACGGTCGTGATGGTGGTGTCATTGACTGCGCTGATGCTCAGCGTCTGGCCGCTCGTCGCACCATAAAAGCCGCCCTGGTTCACCTGGCTGCTCGCGCCGACGTAGGCGTCGGCATCCAGGCTGAACACATTGACGATGAACGAGCCGCCGACGGCGACGTCGCCGTCGCTCGCCGCGCCCGCGACTGCAATCACAGTCGCCGAGGGTTTGGCGTCATCGGGTATGAGCGGCAGGTCGAGCTTGCTCGGCACTAGGTGGTTCTCGGCGTCGATCGAGATGGCACCCGCGGCGTCCGCGTTGCCTGCGATGTACGCCGACGTGTGCGCATTCAGTACCGTGACGGCGATCGTCGCGCCGATCGAGCTGCCCTTGGAGAACGCCCCGGCGGCCGCGAGCGTCTGCGGGTCGAGCGCGGCGTTGCCCGTAACATTGATCGCGCCGCCGGACTGGAGGCTCGAGCCGCCCCCGACCGACGCCTCGGTGTCGAACTTGGTGACAACGTTGACGGCAACCGAGCCGGCGATGCTGAGCTCGCCCTTGCCGCCCGCGGCGGCCGCACCCCAGGCGATGAAATCGTCCGTCTTGCCGGTCGGTGTGACCGCCTCGATGGTGATGCCGTTGCCGTGGACCACCGAGCCGCCGCCGTCGACCAGAGCCTTGTTCGTGGCGCTCACCACGTTCACCGACACGCCGGCACCGATGTTGTCGTTGTTGTCCATCGCGAGCGCTGCGCCCACGCCACTCGCCTTCGCGTCGTACTGGGCCTGCGCCGAGATCTTCGCCGCGCCATTCGCAGTGACGTCGGCACCGTGGCTGATGTGCGCGGTGTTATCCGCGCTCAGCACATTGACCGAAACCGCCGCCGCGACGCCAACGCCGCTCGAGTCGCCGCCGCCCTCGGAGGAGCTCGAGCTCTTGCCGCTGTCCGAATTGTCCTTCGCTGATGGCAGCGAGGTCTTGCTGCCCTTGCTCGTATTGGAGTTGTCGTTGACCTGCTTGTCGGCTTGGCCGTCCGCGCCCTTCTTGCTGCTGTCGCTGCTGTTCTGCTGCGAGTCGTCCTTGTCCTCGCCCTTCACCGTCGCTACTGCCTCGGCATCGCTCGATACCGTGGACGTGGACGAGAGCGTGAAGCTGCCGCCGCTGGTCGTGATGCTGCGCGCGAGCTCCGCGCTCACGTCGTCGATGACGACTGCGACCGATACGGACGCACCTACGCCGACGCTCTTGCCCGCCGCCTCCGCATCGGTCGTCGTCTCGTACAGTCCGTTGTGGGACGCGGTGATCGATACATCGCCGCTTCCCGAAATCGTGCCGCTGCCGGTGCCGACGTACGCGGTGACGGTGTCCTGGATGACCGCAACCGCGACACCGATGCCGACCGCGTCGCTGCCACTCGCGCCGTTCTCGCCGTGCGTGAAGGCCTGATGGGCGGAATTTGCGGACAGCGTCAACTTGCCTGCCGAGCCGCTCCACGTCACGCCGTTCGTCACCTCGGCATTCACCGTGTTGATCGGGACGTTCACCGCCACCGATGCGCCGACACCGACGTTCGAGCCCTTGCCACCACCGTTCGAAGGCAGCGCGCGCGCCTGGTTCGACATGTTGGTGGCCGCGCCGATGGTGACGTCATGCCCGCCCGTGATGGTGACGGACGCAGTGCTCGTCGCATCGATGGGCGCAACGTCCGTATCCGGCGTGCGTCCGACGACGGCCTCGGTGTCCATGATCACGACGTTGACCGCCACCGAGCCCGCGACGCCGATCTTGCCGCCGCCCGCGCCGGAGGTCGCGTCGACGATGAACGAGTCGGTCTGGTCGACGAGCTTCTGGTTGGTGTTGCCCGAGCCGCTGAGCGCGATCGCCTTGCCGCTGCGTGCGTCGTCGGCAGTGGCGGCGAGCTGGAACTTGCCGCCCGTGAGATCGATGACGTAGTAAGTATTGCCGTCGGTCAGGCCGCCGAGCGCCGCGCCGCTTTGCGCGTCGTACTTGACCGCGTCGCCGGTGCGTAGGCCGCTCGACTGGCCGAGGTCGAGCTGCACGATCGTGGCGGTCGGATCGAACTTGATCGGCGAGAGGACGTTGGGAACGTCGACGCCATCGACGGAGACGTACTTGTAGAAGTCGTGCTCGGTCCCGGTCGCGCCCGAGGTGAGGTCCACGCGCCCGGTGCTGCCGCCGGCGGTCGCATGCTCCTTGGTGTCGTAGAGCGAAACCGTGCCGTCCTTGTGCACGTTGACGTAGTAGCTGCCGGTGATGCTGTCCAGGCCGCCAATGGAGGTGTGCCCGGAAAGCGCGCCGTTGTAGTACTGCACCTGGTCGCCGGTCTGCAGGCCGGCATCGAGGCCAAGAAAGATCTGGTCCTTGTCGGTGTCGACCACCGGCACGGTGGCGATGGCGGTCTTGACATCGCGACTCGCCATCGTCGCCTGCACGGTCAGCCCGCCGGCGGTGATGACTGCACCGTTGCCGATGTAGGCCTCGTTCGTGACCTCCGCCACGTTCACGGAGACCGCCACGCCGACGCCGGTGCCGCCGCTCGTGGTCGAGGCGGAGCCGTCGGCCACCGCATGGCCGTCGACGTTGGCGGCCGAAGTAACGCTCAACAGGCCGCTCGCCGTGACATGCCCGTTGTCCGGGATGTACGCCTGCGCCGAGCCGAACTCGAGCGCGACGGCGACCGCGCCGGCGACGCTCACGCCACCGTCGGAAGTCTTGCCCTTGTCGTTCGACTTGCCCTCGGCGCCCTTGGCGCTGCCGTCCTTCTGCTTCGCCTTGTTGTCGCCGAGGCTCGACTGCTGGTTGGTCGAGTTGTCGACGGACTGGGCGCCGTTGCTGTCGTCGTGCGACTTGGTGTCGTCCTGCTGCTGGCCGCCCTTCACGCTCGCCTTGGCCACCGCTTCGCTGCCGGAGATGGTGCTCGCGGCGAAGGTGACGGTGCCGCTCGTCGCGGAGAGATCACGCGCGGTCGTCGCGAGCGAGTGGTCGTTCACCACCGCCACCGCGATCGAGATGCCGACGCCGGTGTCGCTCGATTTCGTGTCGCCCTCGGCGGTGGTGCTCACCTGATCGGTGAGGGTCGCCTTGTCGGTCAGGTTGCCGCTGATCGCGAGCAGGCTGCCCGAGCCGATCGTCGCGTCGACGTCGTTGGCGGTGATCGATACCGCCACGACCGGCGTGACCGCGGTCGCGCCCTTCGAGCCGCTCTTCGCCTGCGTCACCATCTTCTGGCCGAGGCTCGCCTCGACGTCGAGGTTGTGCGCGCTGGTCAGGTCCGCGGTGTCGGCGAGCAGTGCCGAAGATTGGTTTTCGCCGTAGTTCACGGCGACCGAAATGCCGACGCCGACGCTGCTGCCCGTGCCGCCGCCGTCAGAGGGCAGCGCTTTTGCCGTATTCGAGACGTTGCCGGCTGCCTTGAGGGTGACGTCGCCGCTGCCGCCGCTGAGGGTGGTCTGCGATCCCGCGCGAAGGCTCGCTTCGGTATCGGTGAAGGTGACGTTGACCGCCACGGAGCCCGCTACGCCGTTCTTGCCGCCGCCCGCGCCGGAGGTGGATTGCGCGCTGAACGTGTCGGTCTTGTCGCCGCCGTCGTCGGCCATCGTCGCCTGGACGGTGAGAGCGCCGGCGGTCACAGTCGCATCGCCGATATAAGCCTGGTTCGTGGCGTGCGCGTAATTGACCGTAACCGCGGCGCCGACGCCCGTGCCGCCTTTGCCGACGCCCTGGAAGATGTGATGCGTTCCGGTGCCGGCCGAGGTGAGTTTGACGAGCCCGGTCGTACCGCCCGCCTTCGCGTTGTCCTTCGTGTCGTAGAGCTTCACCCTGCCGTCGCTCTGGACGTTGACGAAGTAGTCGTGATCGTTGGTGAGACCGCCGATCGCAGTGCCGTCGTTCCCCGCCAGGTAATGCACTTTGTCGCCTGCCTTCAGGTCATGCGCACCGCCGATATCGATCGTGTCCTTCTTCGACGCGTCCGAGTCCGTGTCCAGCTTGACCGCATTGGCGGCCGTCGGATCGAACTCGATGGCGCCGAGCACCGCGCTCGCGTCCGCGGTGGCCGAGCCGTCGACGTTCGCCGCCGACTGCACGGTGAGCAGGCCGCCCGAGTGGATCGTGAGCGCGTCGGGAATGTAGGCCTTCGCCGTGGCGAGCTCGATGTTCACCGCCACTGCGCCGGCGACGCTGACCGGGCCGTCGGAGGTATCGGACGACGGCGCGCTCTTGCTCTCGGTGCCCTTCGCCTTGGAGTTCTTTTCCTTCGACTTGCTGTCGGCGTAGTTCTGCTGATCGGTGGTCTTGCCGTCGACCTTCTTGCCGCTGCCGTCGCTGTTGTTACCCGCGCCGTCATCCTCGCTGCCGCCAGCGACGCTCGCCGCGGCCTTGGAGCTCGAGCCGGAGATCGTGGTCGCCGAGAAGCCCATCGTGCCGTCGGCGGAGAGATTGCGGCCGGTAGTCGCGAGCGAGTCGTCGTTCACCACCGTGACCGCGATAGAGATGCCGACGCCGGTGTCGTCCGATTGCGTGTCGCCGGATGCGCTCGTCTGCACGCTGTCCTTGAGCGAGGCGGTGGCGCTGAAGTTGCCGGTGATCGAGAGCGGATGCGCCAGGCCGCCGGTTCCGACCGTGGCGTCGGTCTCGTTGTCGGAGACCGAGATCGCGACGACCGGCGTCACGGCGGTCGAGCCTTTCGCGCCGCTCTTCGCCTCGCTGATCATCGCCTGGCCGGACGAGGCGGTGAGGGTGAGGTTGTGCGCGCCGTCGAGCTGCGTGTCGTCGCCGATGAAGGCGAGCGTAGTGTTGTCGCTGTAGCCGAACGCGACGGAGATGCCAACGCCGGTCTTCGAGCCGTCGGCGCCGCCGTCCTTGGGCAGCGCGGACGCAGTGCCGAAAACGTCGCTCGCCGCGCTGATCGAGACGTCGCCGCCGCCGCTGATCGTGGCCGTCGGAGCGTGGACCGCATGCGCGTCGTCGGTGTAGCCGAGCTTCGCCTCGCTGTCGGTAAGCGCGATTTCGATCGCGAGCGAGCCCGCGACACCCGTCTTGCCGCCGCCGGCGCCCGAGGTCGCCTGCGCGCCGAAGCTGTCTGTCTGGTCGACGAGCTTGTGCCCGGTACCGGTACCGCCGCCCGTCAGGTCCTTGGCGCCCGTGGTGCCGCCCGCGAGCGCGTTCGCGCGCGTGTCGTAGAGCTTGAGCTTGCCGTCGTTCTGGACGTTGACGTAGTAGGTCGTGCCGTCGGTCAGGCCGCCGGTGTCGCTGCCGCCGTCGCCATGGTGGTACACGACCGCGTCGCCGGTGCGCAGAGCGGAGTCGCCGACATCGACCGTGTTGTCCGTGGCATTGACCTTGCTCGACGGGTCGAAGGCGAGGTCGCGCTCCGCCATGGTCGCGCCGAGCGACAGGCCGCCGGCATGGATGATCGACGTGCCGATGTAGGCGAGGTTCGTGTCTTGGGCATAGTTGATGGCGATCGCCGCGCCGACGCCGGTGCCGCCAGGGCCGGCGCCCTTCAGCACGTGCTGCGTGCCGCTGCCCGTGGAGGTGAGGTCGACGAGCCCGTCGCTTCCGCTGGCGGTGGCGTGGTCCTTGGTGTCGAAGAGCTTGAACTTCCCGCCGCTGTCGTGCCGCACGTAATAAGTCGTGCCATCGCTCAGGCCGCCGATGTCGGCGCCACCTTCACCGTGCTTGTACTCGACCGCATCGCCGTCCTTGAGGCCGTGCTCGCTGCCGAGATCGATCGTGTCGTTGGTCGTGTCGACCGCGCTCGTCGGATCGAACTCGACGCCGCCGATCACCGCGGTGCCCTCGGCGCTCGCGCGCCCATCCACGTTGGCCGTAGAGCTCACCGTAAGGGTGCCGTGGACGTTCACGTCCCGGCCGTCGCCGATGTAGGCCTGCGAGCTCGCGAGCTCGACGTTCACCGCCAGCGCGCCCGCGACGCTCACCGGACCGTCGGAGGTCGACGCGGAAGGCGCGCTCGCGCCCTGGGTGCCTTTCGCGCTGTTCTTCTTGCTCTTGGCGATGTTGTCGGCGGAGCCTTCCGTATCGCCCTTCTTCTGGTCGACGTTCTCGTCTTCGTCGCCGTCCTGCTCGCCGCCGGCGACGCTCGCCTTGGCCGTCGACTGGCTGCCCGAGACGACGCTCGACATGAACGCCGCGGTGCCGCTGCTCGCGAGGAGATCGCGACCGGTGGTCGCCGTGGAGTCGTCGTTGACGATCGAGAGCGCGATCGAGATGCCGACGCCGGTCTTGCCAGACTTGGTGTCGCCTTCGGCGGAAGTGGCGACGCTGTTCGCTAGCGAGGAGTTCGCGCTGAAGTTGTTGGCTACGGTGAGCAGGCTGCCCGAGCCCAGCATGGCCGAGGCGCTGTCGTTGGCGACCGAGATCGCGACGACCGGCGTGATCGCGGTGTTGCCCTGGCCGCCGCCGGTGGCGTCGGTCTCCATCTCGTGCTTCGAATCCGCGGTCAGCGTGAGGTTGTGCGGGTTGCCCGAGAAGCCCGCGTCGTCGCCGAGGTAGGCGGTGGTCTCGTCTTCGCTGTAGTTGACGGCGACGGATGCGCCGAGACCCACCTTCGATGCGTCGCCGCCGCCGTCGGACGCTTTCGCCTTGACGATGTTCTTCACGTCGGCATGCGCCTCGATCGTGAGGTCGGTCGTGCCGGGGAGCGTCAGGGTCGCGTTGACGTCGAGGTACGCCTTCTGGGTCGTGAATACAGTGTTCACGGCGAATGCGCCGGCGGCGCCGATATTGCTCGCCTTGCCGACGCCCGCGATCGCCTCGACGTCGAAGCTCGACTGCTTCGGCGCAAGCACCTGGATTGCGAGCGTGCCGGCGGCGACGCTCGAGCTGCCGGTCACGTAGGCGAGATTGCTACGATCGGCGACGTTGATGGCCACCGCCACGCCGACGCCGTTGGTCGTCGAGCTGGTATCGCCGGTATTGCTCCCGTCCGCCGTGAGCTTCACGACGTCGACCGACGACACGGCGATCGTCGACGCGCCGCTGCCTGAGTTGATCGTCGCCGAATCGAGATGGGCAGATGTCGTTCCGGTGTCAGTGTTGACCGCGATCGCGCCAGCGACATTGATGTCCTGGCTGCCGCCGGTCGTGGAGGCGTTGTTGTCCTGCAGGGTCTTCTCGCCCGAGCTCGTCCCGCCGTTCGCCGAGGCGCCACCGGGGGCAGACTTGGCGCTCGTGGTGACGGTGCGATCCGAGCTCGAGTCGAGGCCGACCGAGCTGCCGCTCACGGACGCGCCATCAGCGATCGAAGCGGTCGTATCGCCGAAGACGATCGACACCGCGACCGACGCGCCGCCGTGCGTGCCCGTGCTGCCGTCCGCCGTCGTCGTCGCGTTGAGCTTGCTGCTCGCGGTCAGCGTCGCGGCGCCGGTCGCGCTGAGCTGCGCGTTGTCCGAGACGCCGAGCAAGGCCCTGCTCTCGAATGCGGTCACGGCGACCGCCGCGCCGTACGAACTCGCCGTCGTGCCGTCGTCGCCGGCGGCCGGCGTCGTAGTGATACTGGTCGTCAGGTCCGATGTCGCCGACGCGTCGATCTTCCCGCCGGCGGTGAGGCTGGTGGAGGCGCCGTGGATCAGGACTTCCGGATCGGCTTCACCGATCAGCACGGCGACGGCGACGTTGTGCGAGTTGCCGTTCGCCGTGCCGCTCAGGCTGCCATCGATCTTGGCGTCGAGCTTCAGGTCGCCCGAGGTGGCAGCAAGGACCGAGCCGCCGCCGATGTCGATCGTCGCGCTGTCGAAGCTCGTGACGAGCGAGATGAAGTCCAGTGCGTCCGCCGCCGAGCCGCTGCTGTGGCCGGTGTTGTCGGTATTGCCGGTGTTCGAGCCGTCCGTGTCGACGCTGACGTTGGAATGCGCGCTCAGCGTCAGGTTGCCGCTCGCGGTGAGATGCGCGCCGGTGAGGGTGATGCCCGTATTCGCGTTGGCCAGCAGGCCCTCGCTCGACACCCCGACGCCGCCGATGCCCGTCTGCTCGGAGGTGATGCTCAGGTCGCCCGTGATGCTCGCCGTCCCGGAAGAGTTGATCTGCGAATCGGCCTTCAGCGAAAGGCTGTAGCCGACCGCGCCGGTGGTGCCGTCAACGCTCACCAGGTCGCTGGTCAGGCGCTGGTCGCCCCCCTGCACGTCGATGCCAAGCGCATTCCCGCTCATCACCGAGTCGAGCAGCGAGAACGTGTCGAGGTCGATGCGCACGGTATCGCCGTTTACTGCGCGCGAGCCGAGAATGTCGTCGCGCCCGACGCTTACGTTGACGTCAGCCCCTCCGGAGATCAGCTGATCGTCGATCGAGGCGGACAGGTTGCTCGTCTCGAAAAGGCTGAGGTAGACGTTCCCCGAGTTCTGCGTCGCCTTGAGAGTGAAGTCGTGCGTGCCGCTGATGGCCGAATAGGAGAGGTCTGCCGAGAGCAACAGGCGCGGTTCGAGCGCTTCCAGCGTGAAGCTGTAGCTGCGTTGGGGCCGGGCTTCGCTGCGGCGCGTCGCGGGCGCGCCCGGACGACGTGAGAAGAGTTCGCGGATGGCCTGCGTGAGGGTTGCAGGCTTGAAGATCCTTTGCGCCCAGTGCAAGGGCGGAATGCGGAATACGCTGCTTGAGGAAAAAGTTTTCCTGCCGGACCTGCGCGTTTTTTTCATTCCCCCCCTCCCATTTCCTTGCAACTCGGGGCCTGCCACGAACTACCAAAATAGTAGGCGATTCCGCGACTTCTTCTAACAAATATTTCGCTTAGAAAAATATGGGTTTTTTGTTGCCGAATCGCTACTTCGAGACCGGATGGCGACAGCCGGATAAACGACAATCTTCAGGGTTGCTTCGAAAGAGCACCTTAAAGTGGCTGATTGATCTGACTATTGTCGGAAAAACGGCACTAGAAAACGCCGTTATCAGAAAACGCCGTAGTAGCCACTCTTCAAGACCGCCAGCTGTCCGCCCTCCATCCGGTAATCGAACCCTACGTCGAACAGCAGGTGGTCGAGCCGAGACGCATGCCGGCGCACGAACGACACGATCGATTCAGGGTATGCCAGGCGCTCGAGGAAATCGATGAGCTGGGAAACGTCGACGCCGGAGAAATAGACGCAATCGTGCGTTTGCTTGTTGGCGACGCAGATCGTCTTGCAGCGGCGCAGCTGCGGCACGAGGATCGCATCCACCGGCATGCGCAGGTCGTCGAAGTGCGCGGAGCTGCAGATCTTCCCCGCGGCCTCGTCGAGCTGGCGCTCGGCGTCGAAGAAGAAGTAGAAGTTTTCCAGGGTCACGCCGCCCACCCGTACCGCGTACGCGATGCCGGAAGACACCGTGCTGCCGGGATTGCCGACGTACATGTGCACGACATCGAGGTCGCGTCGCCCCGCGGCGAGCTCGGCATCGAGGTCGAGCGAGAACATGAAGTAGGGCGCGCTCTCGTTCGGGCGCACGTCGCAGCGCACGAACGGCCGGATCGCCTCGAGCACGCGCGATATCGAGACCTGGCGCTGTCGTCTCGCGTAGTCGTAGAAGTAGAACTCCCAGGCGAGCCGGCCGGCGACCAGCTTGATGCCAAACACGGTGCGAAAGGGCCCGATGGCGTCGCGGATTGCGTCGACGATGCCATACGCGCGCTCGTCCATGCCTGCGAGCTCGAACGAGTGCAGCAGCAGGTTGATCGAGCGGAAACCGTCTTCCGCCGGGCGGGCGGGCGCGTACTGCCACAGGCAATAATTGAGCGCCGGGTCGCCGCTCGTCGCGTACTCGAAGCGCTCCTTCGCCTTCATCGCGCGGCGCGGAACGCTCCGTGAAATTGCGGAAAGCTGCCGACGCCGTAGTAGACGTTGAAGAAGTCGCGGCCGTCGCGGTGCAGGCCGCCGGCGAGGTGTCCGAGAACCTTGCCCTTGATCTGGTCGTAGATCGCCTGGAACTGCCCCGGACGCACGTCATAGCGTTCGCGCATGCGGTAAAGCGCCCCCTGTACGTCCTTGACCAGCAAGCGCGCGTTGTAAAGATTGAGATCGAACGAACGCCTGCCGTTCCCCGGCTCCCGCACCTCGAGGTACTGCAACTCCTCCACCCGCGCGTGGCTCGCCGCAACCTCGAGCACCGCTTGCGCGATCTGGCGCGAGCCGTGGTCGGCGCCGAGGTAGACATGGCGCTCGAGCCGCGCGGCAATCTCGGCTGCGCTGAGCGCGGGATGCCACAGGTACTCGCTCACGACGTGAGCGCCCGAATCGGGCTCCCACTTGAAAGCCACGTGCAGCAGCGCCGCCTCGCCGCGCTCGCGGGCGCGGCGCGCCTCCTCGGGCGGCACCGGGCGCTCGAGGTACAGCTTGACGACGACCCGGCCGGCATCGCCCTCGAAGCCAAAGTGCACGCAGCTCGCCGTGTCGAAGCGCGCCGTCGCCGCTCCATGCAGCGCTTCCGGCATGGAGAGCCGCTGGCAGATGTCCAGCACGCGGGTGCGCGCATCGCCGCCGATGCCGCGCCGGTCGACGCTCAGGAGGAAGCGATTGGCGTGCAGCGCGCCTCCCATCATTCTGAACGAGCGCTCGTGCTGGAACGGCACGCCGAGCTCGCTCACCAGCCGCAGGAGCAGCGCCGCCCGGGCGCCCGCGCTGTCGGGGGCGGGTCGATCGCTTGCTGCGTTCGCGGGCCGCATCGCGGCGGCCGCCTGCTCCGGCGGCAAGGCTTGCGCCTCGGCCGCACGCAAGGCGCCGGCATGCGGCTTGAGTGCCTCGCCCAGCGACAAATGCAGCCGTCTCGCCGTCTCGAGCGGCAGAACGATTCGCTCGGACACGGATACGGCGGCCCGCTCGGCACCCGGAGCCGGGGCCGCGAGCTGGCCGAACTCGAGCACCACATCGCCCGCTTCCAGCGATGCCTTGAATGCATCGGAGCGGGTTTCGCTGACGGGCTTCAATCCCTCGTCCCCGGCAGCGGCACCAGCAGGTCGGCCTGCCAGCCATACTTGCGAATGTAGGCGGTGTTCAACCCCAGGCAACGTCGAGCACCGCAATAGTCGCGATGCACGCACTGGTGGAAACCGTTGCGCATGAACTCCGGCCAGAATTCGGGATCGATCACGAGTTTGGGCTGGTCATTGTTGAGCGCTTCCGCGTCATCGCCCAGCAGGCACTCGGGAAAGTTCTTCACCTCCACCGCGCGCTCATAAGTGCGCGCCCGCGCGATCGCCTCGCGCAGGTAGGGCAGCGCTTCAAGGTGCGGCACGATGAGATCCTTGTCGTCGGTCTCCTTCATCGGCCAGTAATTCCAGAAATCCATCTGCGCGAGGCGTCGCAAGTGGCTCAGCCGTTCCACCACCTCAGGAAGCTGCCGGTAGCTGCGGCGCGTCACGACGGTGTTGGTCAGCGTCGCGACGTCGGCATAGGCCTCCAGGTTCTCCAGGCCCCGCAGCGTCCTCTCGAACGAGCCGGGCACGCCGGTTATGGCATCGTGGCTCGGCGCGTCGGCCGCCGTCACGCTCACGAAATATTCGTCGATCCCGGCTTCCACCAGCTCGCGGCAATAGGCCGGGTCGGCGAGCCGCATGCCGTGCGTCTGGATGCGCACGTGAGTGAATGCGCTGGCCCGCGCCGCGCGCGCGAGCGCGGGCAAGTCGCTGCGCAGCGTGACCTCGGAGCCGGTGAGGATGATGCCCTTCCACCGCCCCTGCTGGGCGTTTTGCGCGAGGATGCTCTCGAACTGTTCCATGGATTCCGGCTTGAGCCAGTCCATGGTGCCTTCGATCATGCAGTGCTCGCACTTCAGGTTGCACTTGAAGTGCATGGTGAGCTCGACGTAATCCTCGGCGGGGAAGCGCCGTGCGCTCGCGCGAGAGGGGGAGGTAAGTTCCAGCACCGGGGCTTCGCTCTCCTACGCCTTCTTCGCGCTGAGCACGAAGAAGGGGGTGTCGAGCTGGATCTCGCGCTGCACCGAGTCGCGCAGGCCCAGCGCATCGAGCCGCGCTGCGTATTCCGCCGGCGGGCGGTAGGAACGGAAAAAGAGCAGCGTCGGTATGAGCGAGAACGGTGGCGCCGCCTCGCGCACGCGCAGCGGGCTGCGCTCGAAGATCAGCAACGTGCCTCCGGGCGCGAGTGCCTCTGCGGCCTTGGCGAGAAACCGGTCCGCCTCGTGCGCCGGCCAGTCGTGCAGCATGGACTTGAAGATGATCAGGTCGTAGCCCGAGGGCAGCGGATCGGTGCGCACGTCCGCCTTGATGAAGCCGATGCGGGCGGCTTCCGGTTCGGGCAGCAGGTGCTCCAGTCCTATCTCGCAGACGAGCGGCAAGTCGAGCACCGTGCCGGTCAGCGCCGCATGGCGGCGGCAGAGCTGCAGGAGAAACTCGCCGCTGTTGCCGCCCACGTCGAGCGCACGGCGATAGCCGCCGAATTCGTGCAGCTGCAGGCAGGCGCGGGCCTCGTATCGCGTGAGCGTCGACGTGATGCGCATCCATGCGCGGACCTGCGCGTAGTTCTCGCGGCTCGGCTCAAGACATCGGCGGTAGTCGAAGAGCTGGAACATGCGCGCACGCTCGGCAAAACCGCGCGGCTCCTTGACCAGCGCCGTGAACAGGTCGGCGAAATCGTTGATGCTGAAGCCCGCGAAATCGAGCTTGGTCTCAAGCAGGTCGCGATAGCGCAGCGCGTCCAGAAACTCCCGGCGCAGGCGCACGTCGCCGCTACGCTCCTCGACCACGCCGTTCGCGGCGAGCAGGTCCAGCAGCAGCCGCAAGCCGGAGGCATCGATACCCAGTGCCCGGCCGAGCGCTTCCACCGAGCCGCTGCGCTGCTCGAGCAGTCGATCGACCAGCCCCAGCTCGAGCGCCGTCTTGAGCGCGCGCGCATCGACCAGCGAACCGATATAGCGGTCAACGGCGAGGAACCCGAGGTCCCATTGCACGCCCGGTACGCGCTCGACTCCCAGGCTCATGCGCTCAGCCGCCATGGCAGTCGCGTGCGCCGCTCAGCGCGGCTCGCCCCGCTGCGCTTCGTACTCGCCAAGCAGCGTGCCGAGAACCTGGTGCAGGTGAGCGGCGGTGCGCGGGGCGAGTAGCACACGGTGCAGCAACTCCGGGATCACTTCCGCCGTTGCGGCCCCTTGGGTGATGCCCAGGTGAATGACCACAGACTCACGCGCGCTTGTGGCCGCGGCGACATTACAGTAGGCGCTGGTCATCGCGGTGAGATCCCATTCTGGCGCGCCCGCCGGGGGTGCTGCGTTGCTGCGTTCGGTGTTTTCCATCCGCGCCCCAAGCCGCGGCGCCATGCCGCAGGAGACGGTGCGGCGCGCAGCGCATACATCCTAGCGTAGTAGCTAGGCGACGCGCTCGCCCGCCATAGAGTCATGGCGGAGAGTGAGGGATTCGAACCCCCGAGCCCTCGCGGGCTAACGGATTTCAAGTCCGCCGCATTCAACCGCTCTGCCAACTCTCCGGGGCTTGAAAAAAGCGTTGTGCGCCCGCATTTTAGCCGCAAGGCATTGCAACACCGGGTACGCTTGGTGGTGGTAGTCTAGGCGCACGACAACGGAGGACTCGATGGAACTGAAACCGGTACGGACCGACGACCAGCAACCGGCTCGCGGCTATACCTACGAATCGACGCACGACCTCGCGGCCACCGATTCCGGCCGCCGGGTCCTGCGCAACACATATCTGCTGCTCGCGGCAAGCCTGGTACCGACGGCGATCGGCGCCGTCATTGGCAGCAACCTCGACCTATCGTTCCTGCACGCGAGCCCGATCATCTTCTCGTTCGCGCTCCTCGCCATCTTCTACGGCTGGATCTACGCCATCGAAAGAAACAAGAACAGCGGGTTGGGCGTGGGACTCCTGCTCGGCTTCACGGCGTTCATGGGCGTCCTGCTCGGGCCCCTGCTCCACGCAGTCCTGGGTCTGTCGAACGGCGTGCAGCTCGTCGCCATGGCCGCCGGCGGCACGGCGGCGGCGTTTTTCGGCCTGGCCGGCGTCGCCACAACCTCGAAGCGCGACTTCGGCGTGATGGGCAACTTCCTCACCGTCGGCGCGATCGTGATCATGCTCGCCGTGGTGGCGAACATCTTCTTCCAGAGCCCGGTGGTTTATCTCGCGCTGCTCGGAGCGTTCATCATTTTCAGCTCTCTCATGATCCTGTGGCAGATCAACGCGATCGTGCGCGGCGGCGAGACGAACTACATCTCGGCGACGCTCTCGCTCTACGTCGCGCTGTATAACCTGTTCACCAGCCTGCTGCAGCTGCTCGGGATCTTCGGCGGCAGCCGCGACTAACCAGTCCTGGAGCAAAAAAGGGCGCCCGGGCGCCCTTTTTCATTTGCCGGTGTCGCTCTTCTTCTCGTCTTTCTTGGCCGGCGCCTTTTTCTTGACCTCGGTCTTCTTCGCCGGCGCTTTCTTGGCAGGTGCCTTCTTGTCCGTCTTCGTCGGCTCGGCCTTCCTCGCCGCTGGCTTGGGCGGCGGCGGGCCCTGTACGACCACCGGCATCTGGCCCATGCCTTCGCAAGGCCGCTTGCCGGCGCCCCTTGCCACGACGGTGTAGCTGCCGCCCTTCTTGTAGACGTGCTTCACGTTGCGCTTCGCCGCGACTTCGAAGTCGAGCGTACGGCCCTCGCCGTCGCCGAATTCGACGCGCGCATCGCAGCCGCCCTTGTCGAACTTCGTGCGCGCAACGCTGACCGTCACCTCCACCTCGGGCGGCTTGTCGCCCGTGAACTTCGGCTGGCTGGGCTGAACCGAGACGCCCTCGATCCTCGGCGCGGCGAGAGCCGCGGAGGCAAAGCAGGCGGCGATGAGAGCGGCACATCGGTGCTTCACGCGCTTCCTCCTCTCTCGAAGAGTGTAATGCTCTCGACGTGCGCCGTGTGCGGGAACATGTTCACCACGCCCGCGGCGGCGAGGCGATAGCCTTGGGTGTGGACTAGTACCCCCGCGTCGCGCGCGAGGGTCGCCGTATCGCACGACACATAGACAATGCGCCGTGCCTCGAGCGGCGATTTCACTATCTCAATCGCGCCCTGCCGCGGCGGGTCGATCAGCATCTTGTCGAAGCGCCCGTACGGCGCGAGGTTCGGTGCGAAGAGATCCATCACCTCGAACTGCGCGACCAGTCCGTTGGCCGCCGCATTGGCGCGCGCACGCTCCACGAGCTCCTCGCTGCCCTCGAAGCCGATCACCTGGGCGCCCTGGCGTGCGATCGGCAGCGAGAAATTGCCGAGGCCGCAAAAGAGATCGGCTATGCGCTCTGCGGGCTGCGGGTCGAGGAGTTGCATGGCGCGCGCGACGAGCAGTCGGTTCACCGCGTGGTTTACCTGCGTGAAGTCCGTAGGCCGGAAGCGCAGCCGCAGGCCGAAATCCGGCAGCTCGTAGAAGAGGCTGCTTTCCGCCGGCTCGAACGGCTGTGCCGTTTCGGGGCCCCCGGGTTGCAGCCAGAGGTGGACGCCCTGCTCGCCGGCGAAGGCGCGCAGCTTTGCTTGATCCTCCTCGGTGAGCGGCTCAAGGTGGCGCAGCACCAGCGCTGCGGCGTTGTCGCCCACGGCGATCTCGACCTGCGGCAGGCGGCTGTGCACCGAGAGCCGTCCGATCAGCGCGCGCAGCGGGTCGATGAGCCGCGACATGCGCTCGGGTAGCACCGCGCACTGGTGCATGTCCGCCACGTAAGTCGAGCGCCGCTCGCGGAAGCCGACCATCACGCCCTTCTTCTGGACGTTGCGCACCGACATGCGCGCGCGGTGGCGATAGCCCCAATCCTCCCCGCTGATCATCGGCAGGACGCGCTCGGGCTGCACTTTGCCGATGCGCGTCAGGTTCTGCAGCAGCCAGTCCTGCTTGGCCGCCATCTGCACCGAGGTATCCGCGTGCTGCGTGGCGCAGCCGCCGCAGATGCCGAAGTGCGGGCAGCGTGGGGTACGACGGCCGGGCGATTCGTTCAGCAGGCGGTTGGCCCGGCCGATGTCGAAGCGCCGCCCGCCGGTCATTATCTGCACGAACGCGCGCTCTCCCGGCAGGGCACCTTCGACGAATACGACCTTGCCGTCGGGCTTGCGCGCGACGCCGCGACCTTCCGCGTCGAGGCCCTCGATGTCGAGCGTCAGTTCTTCCAGAGCGAAAGGAACTCTCGCCAGTGCGGCTGGTTCTGCTTTTCCATGAATCCGCGCAGGAGCGCGGCCTCGCGGTCGTACTGCTCGCGGGTGAGCGCGCAGCGCATCATCTGGAAGCGCAGGTAGAGGAGGTAGGTATTCGCGCAGTCGGTCTCGCAGTAGTCGCGGATCGGACCGAGTTCGCGGCGCCGGTAGGCCTCCCACACCCCGCCGCCACCGACGCCCAGCTTGCCCGGATACCCCGAGAGCCGCGCCATCTCGTCGAGCGGCGAGCCGCGGCTGCCATAGAGCGAGACCACGTCCATGAGATCGACATGCCGGTCATGGAAGCGGTTGATGTAGTTCGACCACTTCGCGTCCTTGTTGTCCTGCCCGGTGTCCCAGAAGCAGGCTGCGGTGACGCCGTGGATCATGCCGCGCGCCACGAGCACCGGCAGGTCGAAGTTGCGGCCGTTCCACGACACGATCTGCGGTGTGTACTTGGCGAGGCCGTCGAAGAAGCGCTGGATCGCAGCGGCTTCGCCCGTCTCGGGCTCGCCGATGGAGAAGATCCAGACCTCGTCGTCCTGCCGCAGCACGCACGAGATGACCACCACGCGCTGCAGGTGCGGCGGCAGGAAATCGTTATTGCTTGCCGCGCGGCGCTTCTGGAAGGCGACCTCGGCCACTTCCGCGTCCGGCAGGTCTTCGGGCAGCTTGTACAGCATGCGGATCCCGGCGCAGTCCGGAACCGTCTCGATATCGAACGCGAGGACCGGCGCCATCAGTCGGGGAAAACGCCGGTCGTCAGGTAGCGGTCTCCTCGATCGCAGACGATGCTGACGATCACCGCGTTCTTCAGCGCCTTCGAGATGCGCAGTGCCACGTGCATGGCGCCGCCCGACGAGATGCCGGCGAAGATGCCCTCCTCGCGCGCGAGGCGCCGCGTCATCTCCTCGGCCTCGGCCTGGCTCACCGGCTCGATGCGGTCGACGCGCTTGCGGTCGAAGATCTTCGGCATGTAGGCCTCGGGCCATTTGCGGATGCCGGGGATCTGCGAGCCCTCCTCGGGCTGGCAGCCGACGATCTGGATCTTCGCGTTTTTCTCCTTCAGGAACTTGGAGCAGCCCATGATCGTCCCGGTCGTGCCCATGCTCGAGACGAGATGCGTGATTTTGCCTTCGGTGTCGCGCCAGAGCTCCTCGCCCGTCGCCTCGTAGTGCGCGAGCGGGTTGTCCGGGTTGGCGAACTGGTCGAGCATCGTGCCCTTGCCCTCGCGCACCATGCGCTCGGCGAGATCACGCGCGCCCTCCATGCCGCCCTTTTGCGCCGTGAGGACGATCTCGGCGCCGAATGCGCGCATGGTCTGGCGCCGCTCCACCGAGAGATGCTCGGGCATGATCAGGATCATCCGGTAGCCGCGCGTCGCGGCGGCCATGGCGAGCGCGATGCCGGTATTGCCCGAGGTCGGCTCGATCAGCGTATCGCCGCGCTTGATGCGCCCGCGCGCCTCGGCGTGCCGGATCATCGAGATGGCGGGGCGGTCCTTGACCGAGCCGGCCGGGTTGTTGCCTTCGAGCTTGGCGAGGATCGCGTTCCGGTTCTTCGCGTTCTCGGCGCCCGGCAGGCGCTGCAGGCGCACGAGCGGCGTATTGCCGATGAAGTCCTCGAGGGTTTTCTTCACTGGCTTTGCAGCCGCTTCACGTACGCCGACACGCCCTGCTCGATCGTCATGAACTCGCCCGGATAGCCCGCGGCCCGCAGGCGGGTGAGATCGGCCTCGGTGAAGCTCTGATACTTGCCGACGAGCGCCGGCGGGAACGGGATGTATTCGATCAGGCCCTTGCCGACCAGGTCCTGCAGCGTCGCCTGCGTGCCGTGCACGGCATTGATGGCGGCGACCGCGACCCGGTTGAAGGTCTGCGCGCGACCGGTGCCGCAGTTGAAAACCCCCGAGACGTTGCGCCGCTCGAGGAACCAGAGGTTTACCGCGACGCAATCGTCGACATAGATGAAGTCGCGCCGCTGCTCGCCGTCGCGATAGCCGTCCGAGCCGACGAAGAGCTTGACTTTGCCCTCGGCATGCAATTGCTGGTAGGCGTGCAAGGCCACCGATGCCATGCGCCCCTTATGGGCCTCGTTCGGCCCGTAGACGTTGAAGTAGCGCAGCCCGACGACCTGCGCCGTCGCCTCCGGCAGGCGCGCGCGCACCAGCTGGTCGAAGAGGAACTTGGAGTAGCCGTAGATATTCAGCGGCCGCTCGCAGGCCCGCTCTTCGCGATAGTCCGGCCCGCGGCCGTACACCGCCGCCGAGGAGGCATAGACGAGCGGCACCTCCTCGTCCTGGCACCATTCGAGGAGCCGCCGCGAGTACGCGTAGTTGTTTTCCATCATGTAGCGCCCGTCGGTCTCCATCGTGTCGGAGCAGGCGCCCTGGTGCAGCACCGCCTCGACCGACCCCTCGAGCACCTCGAGGCGCGCCGGCAGCTCGGCGAGGTCGATGTAGTCCGCGATCTCGCAGCCGGCGAGATTCTTGAACTTGTCGGCGTGCGCGAGGTTGTCGACCGCGATCACCTCGGTGATGCCGCGGCGGTTGAGGCCCTCGACGAGCTTCGAGCCGATGAAGCCGGCGGCGCCGGTGACGATGTAGTACATCATTTGCCGAAGATCTCTTTCAACGTCACGACCGCGGTGCCGAAGCGCGTCACTTTGATGCCGCCGGCGCGGTTGGCGGCACGCACCGCCGGTTCCACGCCCTCGCCGGCGGCGAGCATCACGGCGAGCGTGGCGATCACGGTGTCGCCGGCGCCGGTCACGTCCGAGACCTCGCGCTTCTCGGCGGCAACGCGCACCGTCTTGCGATTGCGGAAAAGCGTCATGCCGTCTTCGCCGCGCGTCAGCAAGAGCGCGTCGAGCCGCAGCTTCTCGCGCAGCGTCTGCGCGCGCGAGGCAAGGTCCTTCTCGTCGCGCCAAGTGCCGACCACCTCGCGCAGCTCCTTCAAGTTCGGCGTGACGACGCTCGCGCCGCGGTAGCGGCTGTAGTCGTCGCCTTTGGGATCGACGAGGACGATCTTCCCTGCCTTGCGGCCTTCGCGGATCATCACCGCGATGTGCTCGAGGCCGCCCTTGCCGTAATCGGACAGCAGCACCACGTCGCAGTCCTTGAGCGCCTTGCGGTAATCGGCGAGCTTTGCGGCGAGCACCTCGCTGGAGGGCTCGCGCTCCAGGTCGATGCGCAAGAGCTGCTGGTGGCGGCCGCCGATGATGCGCAGCTTCTGGGTGGTCTTGACGCGCGCATCGGCATGCAGGCGGGCATCGACCTTCTTCGCCTTGAGCATGGCGCCGAGCTGCCGCCCGGCGCTGTCGCGCCCCACGACCGAGAGCAGCCGGGTGCTCGCGCCGAGCGCGGCGCAATTCGCCGCGACGTTGGCGGCGCCGCCAAGCCGGTACTCTTCCTTCCGGAAGAGCAGCACCGGTACCGGCGCTTCGGGCGAGATGCGCGAAGCGTCGCCATACCAGTAGCGGTCGAGCATCACGTCGCCCACCACCAGCACGCGCGCTTTCGACGTATTCGGCGCCTTCACTGCCTGCGTCCGATCGGGTAGTACTCCAGGCCCTGCGCGCGCAGCGCCGCGGGATCGTAGAGATTGCGGCCGTCGAAGATCGCCGGCGTCTTGAGCGCCTTCTTGATGGCGGCGAAGTCGGGGCTCCTGAATTCCTGCCACTCGGTGACGATGGCGAGCACATCGGCGCCCTCGAGCGCGTCCATGGCGTGTGGCACGATGGTCACCATCGGACTCTGCGCGAAGAGCTTCTTCGCCTCGTGGGTGGCGGCCGGATCGTAGGCCCGGACCTTGGCGCCGGCCTTCACCAAATCGTCGATCAGCGCGAGGCTCGGGGCTTCGCGCATGTCGTCGGTATTGGCCTTGAACGCGAGGCCCCAGAGCGCGACGCACTTGCCGCGCAGCTCGTTCTTGAAGCGGTCGCGGATCTTGAAGCCGAGCACGTGCTTCTGCGCTTCGTTCACCTCCTCGACCGCGTTCACCACGCGCAGCGGCTTGCCCGCGTCCTGCGCCGTGCGCTGCAGCGCCTTCACGTCCTTGGGGAAGCACGACCCGCCGAAGCCCGCGCCGGGATAGAGGAACTGGTAGCCGATGCGCGGATCCGAGCCGATGCCGCGGCGCACCTCCTCGATGTCGGCGCCGATCGTCTCGGCGAGGTTCGCGATCTCGTTCATGAACGAGATGCGCGTCGCGAGCATGGCATTGGCCGCGTACTTGGTGAGCTCCGCCGAGCGCACGCTCATCACGATGATGCGCTCGCGGTTGCGCTGGAACGGCGCGTAAAGGGCTCGCAGCATGGCGATGGCGCGCGGATCTTCCGCGCCGACGATGATGCGATCCGGCCGCATGAAATCCTCGACCGCCGCGCCTTCCTTGAGGAATTCCGGATTCGACACGACCGTGAAGTCGTTGCCGAGGTGGCGCTCCTTCTGCTCCTCGATGATGGCGTGCTTCACCTTGTCGGCGGTGCCCACCGGCACCGTGGATTTGGTGACCACGACCTTGTAGCCCTCCATGTAGCGGCCGATGTTGCGCGCCGCGGCCACCACGTGCTGCAGGTCGGCCGAGCCGTCCTCGCCGGGCGGCGTGCCGACCGCGATCAGCTGGATGTCGCCGTGCGCGACGCTCGCCTTGATGTCGGTCGAGAAGCGCAGGCGCCCCGCCTCCTCGTTGCGCTTCACGATCGGCTCGAGTCCGGGCTCGAAGATCGGGATCTCGCCTCGATTGAGGCGCGCGATCTTGTTCTCGTCGAGGTCGAGGCAAAAGACGTGGTTGCCCGCGTCTGCGAGGCAGGCGCCGGTGACTAGACCGACGTATCCGGTGCCGATGACGGTGACATTCATGGGGTGAGCTCAAACTCCTCAGTGCGCCGGGGCGGATAGGTCTCCCAGCCGCCGCAGCCGGGGCAGCGCCAGTAGAACTGGCGCGCCTTGAAGCCGCAGGTTTCGCAACGATAGCGGGCAAGGCGCCGCACGTGGCCGTGCACCAGGTTCCTCACGAGCTCGAGGTCGCGGCGCTTGTCGGGCGTGGGCGCGGCGATGACCTGCGCTTCGAGCCAGCGGTCGAGGCCGAGCAGCGTCGGGTTCCTGCGCAGCTCGTCGCGCATCAGCTTGTAGGCCTCCTCGTGCCCCTTTGCTTCCAGCGTCTGCTGGAAGACGATGTCGAGGAGGTCGAGCGACGGATAGCGCTCCAGGTAATCGGCGAGCAGGCGCAGCCCGTCTTCCGCGCGCCCGGCGTCGCGGTAGGTCTCGTACAGGCGCGGCGCGGCGAGCGCGAGGTAAGCCGGATTCTGCGACTCGATGCGCTTCCACTCCTCGAGGGCGCGCTCGACGTTACCGGCGTCCTTCTCCAGGTCGCCGAGCTGCAGGCTCGCCCGCACGCACTTGCGGTTCGCTTCGAGCGCCGCCTCGAGGTGCTTGCGCGCAGCTTCGGGCCGCGAGCTGGCGGCCTCTGACGCGGCGAGCTCGCAGTAGTACTGCGCGAGCTCGCGCGGATCGGCGTCGAGGCTGCGCTGCATCTCGATCGCCCGGTTCCAGTCCTTCTCCTGCTCGTAGATCTCGAGCAGGTGGCTGCGCGCCGCGCCGGCCTGCGGGCTGTTCTCGAGCTTCTTGAAGACTTCCTCCGCGCGGTCGAGAATCCCCGCCTTGAGGTAGTCCTGGCCGAGCTCGGCGAGCGCGATCACGCGCTGCTCCTCGGCGAGGTCGGCGCGCTCAAGCAGATTCTGGTGCATGCGGATCGCGCGGTCGTACTCACCGCGCCGGCGAAACAGGCTTCCCAGCGCGAAATGCAGCTCGATCGTCTCGGGGTCGACCTTGACCACCTCGATGAAGGCCTCGATCGCCTTGTCCGGCTGCTCGTTCAGGAGGAAGTTGAGTCCCTTGAAGTACGAGCGCGGCAGCGAGCGCGACTCCTGGACGATCTGCCGGATGTCGACGCGCGCCGCGAGCCAGCCGAGCACGAAGAAGACGGCGAAGCCGATCAGCCACCACAGCTGCACCGTTTCCAGGTCGAACATCTAGAGCTCGGGAACCGGCGGATGGCCCGGCTCCTCCGGCGGGACGCGCTTGCGCAGAAGGGCGATCTCGCGGCGCTGGCGCAGCAGCGGCAGGACGAGCGCCAGCACGCCGAACAGCGCGCCGCCCGCAAAGAAAGCAAACAGCACGACGATGAGCGGCGCCTGCCAGGCGAGGTCGAAGTAGAAGCGCAAGGTGACGGGATCGGCGTTCTTCGCGGCAAACGCCACCAGCAGCACGAAGACGATGACGCGGATCGCCCAGGTGACGATGCGCACCCTGGGGCCTTATCTAGCCGGTTGTGACGCGCGCTCCTGGGAAGCAGTGGGCGCCTCGCCGTTCGCGCCGTCGACGCGCTCGCGCAGCTCCTTGCCTGCCTTGAAGTGCGGCACGTACTTTTCCGGCACGTGCACTTTCTCGCCCGACTTCGGGTTGCGGCCCGTGCGCGGCGGCCGGTAGTTGAGCCCGAAGCTGCCGAAGCCGCGGATCTCGATGCGGTGGCCGGAAAGCAGGCTCTGCGTCATCGCATCGAGGATCATCTTCACCGCGTACTCGGCGTCCTTCGCCACCAGCTGCGGGTAGCGCTGGGCGAGGCGCGCGATCAGTTCCGACTTGGTCATCGAACCATTCCCCCTTGGTGCGTGGCCCCTTATTTCTCCGAGCCGCCCTTGTCCAGCTTGGCGCGAAGCAATGCTCCAAGATTGGTCGCGCCCGCGCTCGCGGCCGCGTTCTCGGTGCGCAGCTGCTTCATCGCCTCGGTCTCCTCCGAGAGGTCTTTCGCCTTCACCGACAGGTTGATCGAGCGGTTCTTGCGGTCGACGTTGATGATCATCGCCTGCACCGTGTCGCCCTCCTTCAGGTGCTTGGTCAAATCATCGATCCGGTCGCGCGCGAACTCGGACGCGCGCAGGTAGCCCTCGACGCCGCCGATGTCGACCACCGCGCCCTTGGCATCGACCGACTTCACGGCGCCGGAGACGACGCTGTTCTTCTCGTGGCTCGCGATGAAGTTGGTGAACGGATCGCCCTCGAGCTGCTTCACGCCGAGCGAGATGCGCTCGCGCTCGACATCGATCGACAGCACCACCGCCTCGAGGTCTTCGCCCTTCTTGAAGTTCTTCACCGCCTCCTCGCCCGCCGTGTTCCAGGAGAGGTCGGAGAGATGGACCAGGCCATCGATCCCGCCGGGCAGGCCGACGAAGACGCCGAAATCGGTGATCGACTTGATCTGGCCCTTGACCTTGTCGCCCTTCTTGTACTCGCGTGCGAAGTCTTCCCACGGGTTGGGCATGCACTGCTTCATGCCGAGCGAGATGCGGCGGCGCTCCTCGTCGATCTCGAGGATCATCACCTCGACCTCGTCGCC
>Ga0134121_10000639_pt1 | contig 38335 bp, 62 predicted proteins | sample KB301_FD_96463 | JGI IMG/M metagenome (GOLD analysis project Ga0134121, IMG submission 96463) | Terrestrial soil microbial communities without Nitrogen fertilizer from Kellogg Biological Station, Michigan, USA - KB3-0-1 | ecosystem: Environmental > Terrestrial > Soil > Unclassified ...
ATGGGTATGGGTCTGGGTATGGGGATGGGTATGGGTATGGGTCTGGGGATGCGGGGTGTGGGTCTGGGTCGGGGTATGGGTCTGGGTATGGGTATGGGGCTGGGGATGGGTATGGGTATGGGTCTGGGTATGGGGATGGGTATGGGTATGGGTCTGGGGATGCTGGGTGTGGGTCTGGGTCTGGGTATGGGTCTGGGTATGGGTATGGGTCTGGGGATGGGTATGGGTGTGGGTCTGGGTATGGGGATGGGTCTGGGGATGGGTCTGGGTATGGGGATGGGGATGGGTCTTATTGGCTCAGTTGCTTGCCTTATTTCGCGCGCAAATGGCCGCAGGCCCAGCGAGCACGGCTCAGTGAGCTGCAGGAACTCGGAATCACCCTCGCCTTCTGGCGCTCGGACAGGGATGGCCGCGCGTGCAACGGTGGTAACACCAAACAACCTGCAGCGCCTGGCCTGGTCGAGGAAATCGAAGGCCCGCTCAAAATATGCTCACTTCATGCGCTTCACGCCACTCGATTGCCGCCCAAGTGGAAAGGCGAACGCGTATGGGTCGTGGCGCTTTTCGGTGAGATCCAGGAACAGGAGGATAAGTTAGGAGCTCTCAAGAGGGAAATTCTCGGCGAGGCACTTTAATGAGCGAGGATCCGATCACGTTCACCGAGCCATCATATGCGCTCTTTGACGTGGAGAGGAACGCAGTGCTCACCACGGCGCATGGAAATCTCGCTATATTCAGCACGTTGGGGATGGCGCAGGCGTGGGCGAGGAGCTCGAGCCGGCGCATTGAGATCATCCCCGTGCGCATCCGGCCAGCGGACCCGCACTGATAACCATGCCTGACTATACAAAGCCGCCGGTGTTTCTCACCGAAACGAAACTGTTTAAGGCGTGGCTGAAAGAGAAGAATTATCCCAATCCCAGATTTGATGAGATAGAGAGTCGAATCGCTGAGTTCTACCGTGATGCGCTCGCAGATGCCAGATGCGAAAAAGCCCCGACTGAAGCGGGGCCTTGACGCTTCCACCGAAGTGGAATATGTTCGAATTGCGAGAAACGAACGGGCACATCTTAAGCCAGCCTGGCTCTAACTGCAAATCCCTACTCGTTCAAACTCCTCGCTGTATCACATGGGGCGGATACCGGCATGTGCTGCATGGTGCGTCACCGGGGGAAACCATCATAGACGATAGGGCCGAATGTAACCGCTGGCCCGAGATGGCGTGAGGCAACAGCTCACGAAAGTGAGGCGGGACGTGGGGTCTTTGCATGGCCACGCCAGACGGCTCTACAGGGCTCTGAGCGGTCTGAGTGAATTCCTAACCTGTGGTTTTTCACAGGAAAGGGGTTCATTCGCCAGCCAGATACGAGATAAACAGTCTGAGTGTCCTGGATGTACGAATGTTCAAAGTTACCTCTGAGTGGATTCATCAGTTTAAGAGTGGAAGCGGAGGCTGGAATCGTCAGCAGCTGGATGTCATCGCAGTGAAGTGGCCGCCTCTAGCGGGATGGGTAAATCGGACGCACGGAATAGAGATTACGGAGGCTCAACGGATTCGGTTTGAACAACTTCAGGGGAAGACAAAGAGGGTTCTACGAGCTGAGAAAGCAGGAGAATCTCCGAAGAAGAAGCTCCTATCCCGCAAACAACAACGGATTTATGACTGGATGGAGCAAATGGTGAAAGTGGCAGTGAGCTTGTCCGAACAAGATCGAGCTGAACTGGCAGCGTGGGAGCTATTGAATGTGGATGGCTGCACCGTTGGAACTACGGACTGGCCTGGTTGGAAGCGGTATCTACCTCCCCGTCCTTGGTAATGTAATCCGACCCCGCAGATGAGTCGTGCGTTAGCACGGGGCAAGAGCCAAACCGAAGTGAGATCTCAACGGCTATGCCGTCACGAATCACTCAATGCAGGGTGGGCCAGGAATGACCCTGCACCATCTGCAGCAGCCACAGCAGAATGATGATGCCGACCACCACGAAAATGATCGTCTTCACGATGGCGGGAATGCCGGGGATCTGCTGAATGGCCCATACGACGAGCCCCACGATGGCGAGCACGATCAGGAGCACCAGGAGGGTTGTGATCATGAGAGAAATAACGCACGAGATGGCGTTTGCTTCCCCTGACGACCTTGCGGGCTGCACTGCCAGTCCTCGAGCGCCATTTCCCACACGGTTTGCAGCGCGCACGGCAGATCGTGACGCGAAAAGCGCCACGGTTCGGCGATAATGCGCAACAGAAGTGCGTGCATGGCGGTTCCCACGCAAGAATAGTACCCTAAGGTGGCACTGATATGGCACAACCCAGCTATTTCTATTATCCGCGAACGATCTTTACCGAAGAACAGTTATGGCAGAGACTCGCGCAACGCTCGGGGAAGCCCATCGATACGATCAGACCTAAGCCTGTGCCAGCGCAGAGCCAACGACAGCGGCCAGGGGAGGCTACCCAAACCGCCGAGGCCAAACAGGCTGTGCAACTCAGCCGACAGGCGCCCTTGCAATGGCGCAAAGGGCCCGATGATTGGAGCATCGTAAGCACCTGTGGCGTCTATACCATCCGCAAGAGCGTTCCGATGGCAGCGACCGCCTCAGGCGGCCCCGAATCGCACTACGAGGCGAGTTTCCGCACGCCCACGCAGGGAGAATTCTCACTCGGTGGGAGCGACAGCGCTGATACCGCCCGGGCCTTCTGCAACGCGCATCACGCCAAGATGCGGGCGTTTGAGGCAATGCCGAAATGAGTTTGCGCCGCACCTCACGCCGCGACGATAACGAGCCGTCGATCATCGCGGCGCTCGAGGCGATCGGCGCTCAGGTCAAACCGCTGCAGCGCCCGTGTGATCTGTTGGTGCGCTGGGGAGGCGAGGTCCATCTGCTTGAGATCGATAATCCCGCGAGCAAATACCGCAAGCGCGATGCCAAACAGCTCGAGTTTCTGCGCATCTGGGAAGTTGCGATGGTTCAAACAGCGGATGAAGCGCTGCGGGCGATCGGAGCCATCCACCATGCCTAGCGGCTTCCCCAAACCCTTTACCTATCAGGGAAAAACTTATCCAACCCTCTTCGCCTTTTGCCGCGAGCGCGGGTTAGACTACGATACGGTCCGCGCACGTATCAAACGCGGTGTCAGTGAGGCGCAACTCATCATGAGGCGTATCCCCCGACCCAGAAAGATCGATCTCGTATGAGGCTGAAAGGCGCTTTGTTTTTGATGGTCCTGGCCGCCCTCCTCACTCTCGCCGCCACTACCACTACGCCGCCGACTCTCACGCCCGTCCCCTGCCCCGCCGGGTTTAACTGCAGCTACACGTACACGGCAACCTGGCCACCCACGACGGCCATGACCGTTACCATCAACTGGTACAAGTCCCTCGGGGGCCCGATCGACCACACGCGCACCGTGCAGAATGTCAAAAGCTCAGTGGCCTTCGAAGTCGAAGGGGGACTGTGGTACGTGCAACTCTTTGTGGTGCCGATTGATGGCTCCCTGGCTCCCGCTAGCGTGATCTATGAGGTACAGTATCCAGGGACTTTGATCCCGATCATGTCCCCCGGCGTTCCCACGAACTTGCAGGCAACCTGATGCGCTACTGGCTGGCTCTCCTGTTGATTGCCGCGCTACCGGCGCACGCGACGGATCTCAAGCTCAGTTGGACCGCGCCTACCACCTACGCGGATAACACAACGCCCTTACCGGCCGGCGCCGCCCTCACCTATAACGTCTATGGCGGCCCCTGCGGCGGCACCCTTACCCGCCTGACGCCGACCCCGATCACGACCACCACCAACATCCGTTATAACGTCAACCCCGGCAACTGGGGCTACGCCGTCACCGCGATACTCAGCGGTAATGAGAGCGCGCAGACCGCCCCCGTGTGCGCCAGCGTACAGCCCGCTCCCGCCGCGCCCGGTACGCTTACCGTCGCGCCCGTGACGACCAGCACCATCGCGTATATGCTCGTGCCCGGCGCGGATACCTACGCGCCCCTCATTGTGGGGCAGGTCCCCCTCGGAGTGCCCTGTAATGCGTCTGAGCGCCTGCTCAACCTCAATGTCATTCCCCGCGCTTCGGTAACGTTCACCGGCGCGCTCAAACCCACTGCCGTCCTTGCCGCCTGTAACTAGGAAATCCCATGACCCAAATCACCGTCGTCGCCACCAAAGCCACCACGCCCACCAATCTTAATCCCGGCCAGACCTACGCCGCGACCGCCTATGTGGTGGTCGATAACTCCGGCGCCACACTGCCCGCCGGCACCCTGAACGGCTCCGAGACGCCCCCTTGGACCGCTGTCCTGACGGGCGCTCCCGGCCCCAATGAGGCCACCGTGACGTTTACCGACCTCGACACCGAGGGTAACACGATCGGCACGCCCGTGGTCGTCACTGAGAGCGGCACGGGCGGTGTGACCGGACAGTTCCTGCCCACGGTGGGTGGCACGATCAGCGTTGCGTGAGCGTCGGTGCGTTTCGAAGCCGAAGCGCTCTTGATCGAGCTCACCTGCTCGAATCGGCGCATCATCGAACTCCTGCAGGAGCAACACAAACTCCTGCGGGAGATCCTCAAGCGTCTGCCGCCCCCCAAGCACTATCATGCCACCGTGGGCGGTGAGATCACCGTTAGGAGTTGAATCATGCCTACTACCCTCGATGATATTCGTGCCCGGATGAGGGCGGCCCCTAAGCCCTTAGCGTCTTTTTCCGCAGCGTCCTCAAATCCCACGACTGCCCCTTGCGCTTGGACCAAGCTGCTTATCGCCATTGCTCACGTCAATGGGCATTCCGAGCCTAAGGTTTGGGCGAAACAAGTGACGGATCATCTTGCCAAACTCTAGATGCGCGCTAAGAAGAACTACTTCTTGAGTGATCGGGAGATCCTCGCGATTCGACGCGACCTTCGTACCGCAAAAACCTCCCGGGAGGTCGCACGTAAGTACGGCCTTTCAGAGTCCTACATCTCACAACTCAGGCACTACACCCGCCGTGCGGTATGAGCGCCCACGGGCGTCGTTCCCATTGCTGCTAAACGAGTGGAATCTTCTCGGGGAGGGCGTGGAGGTGGGCACGTGCCGGGGGCTTTTCGCGCAGAACCTCCTCGAGTACTGGCCCGGCTATCTGCACTGTGTGGATGCCTGGGCGCCGTACGAAGAGCAGTACGACCACGAGGCCAACTACGTCGAGACGCTCGCGCGCCTGGCGCCCTACGAGAATCGCAACGCCATTCACCGCATAACCTCCCAGGAAGGCGCCAGACTGTTCGAGGACGGCACCCTGGACTTCGTGTACTTGGATGCCAATCACGGCTACGAAGCCGTCAGGGACGATTTGATCGCCTGGTGGCCCAAGGTCAAATGCGGTGGCATGTTGGCCGGGGATGACTACGGTATCGTGGAGGAGCAATGGGTAGACTTCGGCCACGGCCGCGTGCGTTTTGGCGTCAAACGCGCGGTGGATGAGTGGTCGAAGAAGGTCGGCAAGAACATCTCGATCGATATCCTGGCGGACTGGAAAAACCTGATCCCCGGTCAAGGGGAGCTCCAGGCACGGGGTTGGTACACGCTCAAGTGACCCCGCTCGTCATCAACTTCGCCGCCGATGTGTTCACCGGCTGGGGCCAGGTCGGCCTCAACTGGGCGGGCCTGCTCGCGCCTGACTACCAACCGATCTTCGGCAATATCCCCACGCCTCAGCATTTCGTCGGCATGGACCCCTGGCGCTACCGCACGATAGAGCGCGCCATTCAGGCGTCAAAAGCGTTCAAATACATCCCATCGGAGACGATCGTCGTCGATCCAATCGGCAATGACCTCAAAAGCTACAGCAACGTCGATCCCCAGTGCCTCATTGCCCGCGTGGTCATCGAAAAAGCCGAGATGAAGCACGCGTTGGAGCGCTTGGCCAAGTACGACTTTCTACTCACAGGTTCCACGTGGAACCAAGAGCGCATCGAAGCCGCAACCGGCCGTACCGTCAAGGTCATCCACGAAGGCGTCGATCCCAGCCTGTTCTGCCCGGGAGACAAAACCCACTGGAACAAGACTTTCAACATCTTCAGCAGCGGCAAGGTCGAGTTCAGAAAGGCCCAGGACGTGACCCTGATGGCCTTCAAACGCTTCAGCGAGCCTCACCCCGACGCACGGCTGATCACGCTCTGGAACAGTCCGTATGCTGATCTAGGCAACGGCTACAAGGGCATCGCGGATGAGCCGTTGTGGCTCAATGACGCAGGCCAACTCGACATCAAGCGCTGGGCGCACGACAACGGCATCGATCCGGATAAGGTCTTTGAACTCGGCAACATCCCGAACTTCGCGCTGCCCCAGATTCTGCGGGATATGGATGTGATGCTGGCGCCCACCCGAGTGGAGTCCTGCACCAGCTTGCCGGTCAAAGAGGCGATGGCGTGCGGTGTGCCGGTGATCTACGCCCGGCATTCAGGCATGCTGGATTTGCCCGCTCATATTGGCCTACCCTTACAGCACAACAAGCCTATTCGAGCCAGTTCCGAGTATTTCTTTCCCCTAGCCGACTGGGAGTGGTACGAAAGCGATCTGGAGGAGATCGATGCTTACCTTGAGGATGTCTATCAAGCTCGAGAGGATCGCTTGAATCTAGATGACTCGAAGTGGATTCACGAGCACCGCACCTGGCCCATCCACGTTAAAGCCTTGAAAGATTGGCTCAAAGAGGTATTTTAGAGCGATGCGCCCGAACCAGATGCACCGGCTCGCACACGACGGCTGTCACGATGACTGCGCCCCCAGCGCGTGGCACGATGTCCCCAAATGCACCGGCGATTACGACCTGGATGCCACCATCCTGCACCGATCCAACAAAGCCCTTCCCGATCGCCTGAAGCTGTACTTGAAGCGCTCGAAGGACGCGTACGGTCCCAAGACCGGATACAACGGCTATCACGGCTACTCAGGGGATGACTGATGCCCGACTGGATACCGGACGATGAAGACGACGATGAGCGCTGTCCGCCGATGTTCACCGACGATAGCGACACGATCTACGACGATGACGATGAATCAGAGGATTAGGGATTGAGCTAATATGGCCGGTGCTCCGAAAGGTAACAAGAATGGCGCCAAAGCCAAAAGATGGGAAGAAGCCCTCCGGAGAGCTTTGTCTCGTGATGGAGGCAGTGTTGACGCAGGGCTCGACCCAATCGCGGATCAGGTGGTTCAAGCGGCGAAGGGCGGCGATATTGAGTCCATTAGAGAGATCGCTTGCCGTTTGGATGGTAAACCAACTGAGCGCGTCCACATCGAACAAGACGTAACCGTTCATGTCGGTGATCAATCCACGGTTGCCCCCGCACTTACACGCGCTCTCGAGCTACGTACTAAGCCTACCGTTCAGTGAACTCCTCGCCTTCTGGGACGAAGGTGACAGTAAGGGCACCGACAAGCAAGCCATTCGGCAACTATGCCTCGTCGATCGCTATTACCTCTTAATCAAGCTGCTCAAGCGCTACGATGCGTGGCACCCGTGGATCTACGACCGCTGTCGCGAGGTTGAGCGCGCCTCAGACGGCTTCTGTGACATCTGGGCTCGAGAGCATTACAAAAGCACGATCATCACTTTTGCCGGCATGATCCAGGAAGTTCTGCGCAATCCCGAGATCACAATCGGTCTCTTCAGCCACACCAAGCCTATTGCGAAGGGATTCCTGGCTCAGATCCAGCGCGAGCTCGAATCTAACGAGAATCTGATCGCAGTCTTCCCGGACATTCTCTACCGCAACCCTGCGAAGGACAGTCCGAGCTGGGGCCTGGACAACGGGCTGATCGTCAATCGCCAATCGAACCCGAAAGAGGCTACGATCGAGGCGCACGGTCTCGTAGACGGCCAGCCCACCAGCAAACATTTCCAATTACTCGTCTACGACGATGTGGTGACCCGTGAAAGCGTTAACACCCCGGAACAGATTCAAAAGACCACCGAAGCGTGGGAGCTCAGCGACAACCTTGGCACCGCGGGGGGGCGCAAATGGATCATCGGCACCCGATACCACTACGCTGACACTTACGCCGAAATCATTAAGCGAGGCGCAGCGACGGCTCGAATCTATCCGGCGACCCACGATGGAACAATGGACGGCCGACCTGTTCTTTTCACTCCAACTGAGTGGGCCCGTCGAGTCCGCGACCAGGGAGAAGCCACAGTTGCGTGCCAGCTATTGGCCAATCCTCTGGCTGGCCACCAGCGGATGTTCAACGTCAACGACCTCCAGGTCTACGAGGTCCGACCCCTCACCCTGATGGCCTACCTGATGATCGACCCCGCTCGATCGGTTAAGAAAGAATCTGCCAACACCGCCATGGTCGTGATCGGCATCGATCATGCCGGGAACAAGTACCTTCTGGACGGCATCGACCACAAGGTCGATCTCATGGACCGATGGAAGTGGATGCGCGATCTGTGGTGGGTCTGGCGCCAAGCCCCTGGCATCGTCGGTATCCACGTCGGCTACGAGCGCTTCGGGGCTATCGCGGACCTCGATTACTTCAAAGAGCGCATGAAGATCGAGAAGGTGAACTTTGACATCGTGGAGCTCGAGTGGCCGCGCGACGGTGAGCGCTCCAAGCACGATCGCGTGCAACGCCTGGTGCCGGACATCAAAGGCCACCGCTTCTACCTGCCCTATCCCACCGACGAGCAGCGCCTGACCAAGCTACAGCGCAATATGATGGGCCAAGGCTATGATTACCGCTTGGCTCGGCCTATCCTACGGCGGGACGAGAACGGCAATAAGTACGACCTGACAGAGCGGTTTCGTACCCAAGTTTCTTTTTTCCCGTTTGGGGGGCTGGTGGATGTGATCGACGCCGTGAGCAGAATTTACGACTGCGATCCCATTACCCCTGAGTACGTGGATCAGCAGTCTCTCGAACCGGAGTATACCTGATGGCCTTACCCGCTAGTCTCGGTCGCCAAGTCACGACGCGCCAGTTCAGCCTGCTGGAGATGGTGAGCCGTGAGTGGGGCTCGTCCTTCCGCGCGCCCGACCATCGTATCTACAACTTCAGGGGCCGCAGTTTCGACAGCACCGACATTGGCGTGACCGGCATCTACCGCCGGCCAACCACGCTGCCGAACAAGCTCAAGTACACGGGTATCCCCTGATTATGCATGGGTTATGCGCATAATCATGCACAATCCCCGAGCTGAGACCCGATAGTATGCAAAACATGCATATTCTGGAGCACGGCAACGAGGACGAGACCTCAGCCGCAGCTCTAGCTCTCGCAGTGGGTGAGGCGCTCAACAAAGCCTACCCCGATCACCCCTGGCTCGTGGGTTTCCAAGGCGGTCACATCGTGGTGAAACACCTAGCGATCGAGGATGCCGTCCACGCCGCGATCGGCAAGCGCGGTCTCTCCTGTGCGCTGCCCTATGACCGGCTGACCACGCACAAGCAGGTGAGCGATTCCGCGGTGCGAATGGGTGGACAGCTCTTGGAGCAGTTCAACCTACCTCGAGGTAAGTGGGACGGGCGTGATCCCATGGTGCCGGGCTACTACGACCGCTCGACACCGTTCAAACGCAAGGGGCTACAGTGACCGCTAGTACCCCCTGGCGCCCGCTCCCCCCATCAATCAGTGATCCTGAAGCCGGCGATGTTGCGCTCAACTACCTGGGCGAGGAGCACGAGGCCAGCGGCATTGAGATGGGCGATGTCGCTGACGAAGACACGAACAAAGACCAACCGAATTGGCTCCAGCGCGCCAAGGATGCGTTCCGTTTTTCAACGACTTACATCGATAGCAATTACCGACGGCAATGGGATGACTCGATCCGGGCCTTCAACAACCAGCACGCGGCCGATAGTAAGTACAACGGTGAGCTGTTCCGCAAGCGCTCGAATCTGTTTCGCCCCAAGACGCGCGCCATCATTCGCAAGAACGAAGCCGCAGCGGCAGCCGCGTTCTTCTCAAACATCGACCTCATCGATGTCACGCCGACGAACCAGAGCGATAAGGCCGAGATCGTCAGCGCTGAGGTGACCAAACAACTGCTGCAGTACCGGTTGAGTAAAACCATCCCGTGGTTCCAAGTCTGTGTCGGTGGCATTCAAGACGCACAGGTGCAGGGCGCAGTGGCCGCTCATGTGCACTGGCGGTTCTTCGAGAAATTCGGTCATAAGGGCGATCGCGAGGCGCTGGAAGACAAACCCGTCGTTGACCTGATCCCGATCGAGAATATCCGCATCGATCCATCAGCCGATTGGATGGACCCGATTGGCACCAGTCCCTACGTCATCCACATCATACCGATGTACTGGTGTGACGTGCAGGACAAGATGAACTTTCCCAATCCCAAGGGCCAGACCTGGAAGAAGTACGCGTCGTCGCAGGTGTTCGGGCAGCGTTACGACGCCACCGATGACAGCACGCGTCAGGCGCGCATTCAGGTCGCGCAAGACCCGACCCAACAGCGGCGCACGGTGAGCGACTACGACATCGTGTGGGTACACCGGCACATCCATCGCTGGGACGGCCAGGACTACGAGTTCTATACGCTTGCCTCTGAGCGGATGTTGACCGATCCGCAGTTGCTGAAAGACACGGTTTGGCATGGCGTGCGACCGTATGTGATGGGCAAAGTGAATCTTGAGACGCACAAACCGATGCCGTCTTCGATCGCCACTCTTGTCAAGCCCCTCCAGGAAGAAGCCAATGACCTCCAAAACCAGCGCATGGACAACGTCAAACTTGTTCTCAATAAGCGCTGGTTTGCCAAGCGCGGAAAGAACGTTGATCTGGCATCGCTGGTTCGAAATGTGCCAGGAGGAATTACTCTCCTCGATGATCCAGAAATGGACGTCAAGGAAATCACTTGGCCAGATGTCACCCAGTCCTCCTATTTGGAACAAGACCGCGTAGACGGAGACTTCTCCGACCTCGTAGGTAACTTCAACCCGATGCAGGTGCAGGCGCAAAGGACAGGGCGAGAGTCCACCAATACGATGCGCATGCTGCAGGGGCCGACAAACCTCCTGACGGAGTACATGCTCAAGACCTTCGTCGAGACCTTCGTTCAGCCGGTGTTGCGTCAGGTGATGATGCTGGAGCAGCACTACGAATCGGACCTTACGCTGATCGCGCTGGCCGGAGACAAAGCTCAGGTATTTAAAAAGTACGGCGTGAACGAAGTGACGGACGCGGTGCTCGACAATGAGCTGAACATCACCGTCAACGTCGGCATGGGCGCGACCGATCCCGCGCAGAAAATCCAGCGTTTCGCCTATGCGCTGCAGGTTTTCACAGGGATTTGCAAGATGCCGCCGCCGGGTATAGACCTGAAGGAAGTGTGGAAGGAACTCGCGGGACTATCGGGTTATCAGGACGGCACCCGCTTCGTGATCGATGGGGCGAATCCTGAAGTGATGAAGCTGCAGCAGCAGGTGGCGAAGCTCACCCAGCTCCTGCAGAAGAGCCCGATCGCCAAGCAGCAGCAGGTCACTGAGACCAACAAGACCAAAGAGCGCATTGCGGACAAGAGCAACATCGTGAAGCTGGCACTGGCGGATAAGCAGCATGTGAGCAACTCACGTCAGATGTTGGTCAAACATTTGATGGAGATGGAGAAGGGCTCCGTAGAGCGTGAGGGCGAGGTTGAGGATCGCGACTTCGGGGCGGTGCAGGAAGAGAAGAAAATGAAGGCGGCGAATGATCGACCCCGAAAGTCCTGACCTGCAGCGCGCCGTATTTGGCCGTCAGGTGGAGTTATTCCTGGAATCTGACATCGGTGTGTATCTCACCCAATGCGCGCAGACCGAGATCAACGAGGCGATCGAGAAACTCGTCAAGGTGGACCCCGAAGACCCCAAGGCGATTCGCGACCTACAACACAAGATCCGTGTGGCCGAGTCCGTGATGGGATGGCTCGCCGATGCCGTCCGCAGTGGCTCTCAGGCCCGTGAAGCGATCGAGGAAACCCAATGAGCACCACCGAAGAAGAAGTTGAGAAGACCACCGAAGAGAAGGTGCGCGAGGCGATCGACCGCCGCAACTCCGAGCGCCTGCAACTCATGGAGAATATCGCCGATGCCTCCGAGATGGGCCGCAAGGAGGACATCGAAGGCATCGACAAGGGCACACCAGATGAGGAGCAGCTGGCCGCTGAGTCTGCGGCACGCGCGCTCCAGGAAGAAGGATCCTCGACTGAAGTCAAGGGCGCCGAAGCTGAGGAAGGCGATACCCGGGTGATCGACGGGGTAACCTACTACCTGACGGTCGTCAACGGGCGCGAAAAGTGGCAAACGCTTAAGCAACTGCGCGAAACGGCCTCCAAAGTAGAGGCTGCGGACGAATATTTGCGAAACGCCAGCGAAGCTGCTAGAACGGCAGCACGCGAGGCTCTATCCCCTAAGGACGAGCCCTCGAGTCTCGAGGAAGACGAGGCGCGGAAACTCCTGGCCGCAGCCGCACTGGGAGATGAAGAAGCGATTGGCAGACTGGCACGGGCCATTACCGCAAAACCATCCGTGACCCCGGACGTTTTGCAGGCTCTCGATCAGCGCCTGTCGTTCAGGACCGAACTGGCTTCACTCGAAGCCGAGCAGAAGGATCTCCTGGAAGACCCGTATATGGGACGCTTGTTTCGGGCTCGACTGAACGAGCTCAAGCAGGAAGCCCCGAATACGAAGCTGGCAGACGCCTACCGAAGCATCGGTCAGGAGCTGAAAGCGGCCTTCCCGGGATACAAAGGCTCGGCGACTCAAAAGAAGCTGGAACGGAAACGAACACTCGTTCAGGTTCCGTCCGCCGCGACACGGCAACAGACGGATACCGAGGACGAGGGCGAGGAAGATCCTTCGGCCATCATCGAACGATTGGCCAAGGCACGCGGGGTGAGCCCGCATCTTCATCGCCGGCAGTAGCGCGGGAGTCCTTGCGACTCCCCACGGAGTCGGTATGGCGGGTCAAGTCGAGCAGCCTCTTTACACCTACGTATTGAGAGCGCCTCTCACCAACGTCCCTATCTACGTAGGTAAGGGAGTCTGGGACCGTGCTTACAAGCATCGGTTTCAAGACAGCGCCATCGGATCGCACATCCGTGGCCTAGTATCTCAAGGTCTTTGTCCCTCATACGACCGTGTTCCAGTCAGGAACGCCGAAGAGGCGTTTGAGCTTGAAGCACTGCTAGTCGATGAGATCGGCCGCCGTGACATCGGCACCGGCCCCTTGTTCAATCGCCGTCCCGGTGGACGCAAGGTAGTTCACACCGAGGAAGCGCTACGCAGAATCGTGGCCAGCCGAATCGGTAAACCCCTGTCCGAAGCTCACAAGGCTGCTGTGTCCAAGACTCTCTCGGGTCGGCAGCACTCAGACGCTTACAAAGCGCGTCATTCAGAGCGCATGCGTCAGTGGTGGGCAATCCGCAAATCAACTCAGGTGGAGAACTAACCATGGCCGGACAGGTGTGGGCCGTCAGCTCTCTCGGCGGATATCTCTACTCTCGGCAGCTCTCGAACGTTCTACGCATGAACGTTCAGCCACTGGTGAAATTCCGCCAGTTCGCCGACGTTCACGACATCTCCCAGCAAGGAAAAAAGAAGGGCGACACCTTCACGTGGGATGTCGTGTCGGATGTCGCGACCGCTGGCGGCGTGCTGCTCGAGACGAACACCCTGCCGGAGACGAACTTCACCATCACCCAGGGCACGCTGACCATCACGGAAGCGGGTAACAGCGTTCCGTACTCCGGCAAGCTCGACAACCTGTCGAAGTTCCCGGTCGAAGACATCATCAAGAAAGCCCTGAAGAACGACACGGTCAAGTCCGTTGACAGACTCGCCTGGGGCCAGTTCAACCAGACGCTCCTTCGGGTGATCCCGACCGGTGGTACATCAGCTTCAGCCGTCACGCTGTACACCAACGGCACCGTCACCGGCACGAACTCCATCGCCTACTCGAACGCCCACGCCAAGGCGATCGTCGATGCGATGAAGGAGCGTAACATCCCCGCCTACATCGCGGACGACTACTACGCGATCGCGTGGCCCACGACGCTGCGCACCTTCAAGAACGCGCTGGAGGCGATTCACCAGTACAGCGACACGGGCTTCAACCTCATCATGAATGGGGAGATTGGCCGCTACGAGAACACCCGCTACATTGAGCAGACCAACATCCCCAAGGGAACCGGCACCGATGGCGTGACCACGACACCGTGGACCAACGGGCAAAGCGACTGGATCTTTTTCTTCGGCAACGACACGGTGGCTGAGGCCATCGCGGTACCGGAGGAGATGCGCGGCAAGATCCCGACTGATTACGGACGGTCCAAGGGTATCGCGTGGTATTACCTCGGAGGATTCGGCATCGTGCACACGACCGCCATCAACGTGCGCATCGTCAAGTGGGATAGTGCCCTGTGAGTGGTAAATTCACAGTGGGACATGATATGATCTGTGGTGTTGAACCACAGGAGATCACTCATGTCAGCGCGAGACGAACGTCAGTTAGCAGCCTCACGAGCCTGGAAGAAGGCCAATCCAGAGCGGCATGCCGAGTTAGCCCGTGCCTACCGGCTAAGAAACAAGGCCAAGACTCAAGCTCAGAATCTGTTGAACTACGAGATTCGCTGCGGTCGTATGTCTCGTGGTCCGTGCGAGAAGTGCGGCACGACCGAGCGCGTGCATGCTCACCACGACGACTATCGGGAACCGTACAACGTCCATTGGCTTTGCTACCTGTGTCACAAGGGGACTCATCCCGTCAGTTCCGAGGACAAGGAAGTGAAGTTCGAAGGAGCCAAGCGCGGCGATTTTCACGGCGAGAGAAACAACGCTGCGAAGCTTTCGGAGCAAAAGATCGGTCAGATTCTCAAGCTACTCGACGAAGGTCTGCTGAGCCAAGCACAAATAGGTTTGGCGTTCGGCGTTACTCAGACAACCATCAGCCGGATAAAACGTCGGCAGACTTGGACTCATAGGAACCCGTAATGACTACACAGAACCAAGGCAGCGGCAACACCGTCACCCGAACGCTGGCGTACGACGATCCGTCCTATATCACGCGCCAGAGCGCCTCCTTGGGGACGATCACCGGCTCCGGCGGTACGTCCACGACCAAGTTCACCGCGTTCACCCAGCTGACCATCTTCGGGGTGACCTTCTTCCCGACCGTGCTGGGCAGCTCCACCTACACGGTCAACGGTACGGCCACGACCTCCGCCCAGTCGGCCTACTGTGTGTTCATCACCAACACCAATACCACGGGAACCGCGATCTCTCTCGCCACCACCACGGTGGGCGGCATCTCCACAGGCCCGTTCTACGTGGCGGGCACCGGCTCCATGGGCACGAACGTGAACGTCCCCGGTCAAGGTGGCGTGGGTGGCTACTCGAAGTACGCCATCAACACACTCGGCGGCACGAACACCACCATGCCGTGGGGCACGGTCACGTACAGCTCCGGTTATGCCGGCGGCAATGCCGCCGGCGTCGGTGGTCTTTACATGAACCCCGGCGATCAGTTCTATGTGGTGGCGGGAACCGATGCCACCGGAACGGCCTCTCACATCCTCGAGTACCAGATCGGAGCGCCCACGGGCGTACTCCTGGCGTAAGTCATGGCCACTCCCGTCATTGCGGCTCAGAAGACCTTCCCGGTCTTTGATCACCCCTCCTACATGACTCGCCAGAGCCTGCAGGCGGGGAAAGTCACCGGGAACGCCGCGACCGCCAAGATGGTGGCGTACGCGTCGATGTTCGCGTTTTCCGTCTCGGTGTATGTGGATACGGCCGGCACGTCCACGTTCTCGAGCACGATCTCAGCTCAAACCCTACAGCTCACCATCATCTCGAACACGAATACCACGGGTACGGCGATTGGACTCACCACCGCGACGTGGGGCCCCTATGCGATGGGCGGCCCGAACGTCTCGACCTCCACGGGCACCGGCATTGCGGGCGGATTCGTGCAGTTCGCGCTCAACACCGCAGCCGGTGTCGCCGGTTCCGGCGGGTACTATGTACCGGCGGGCTCGGAATTCAATTTTACCCTGGGCGCGGATGCGACCGCCGTGCTCGTGCCCGCGATCGATTATCAGTTGGCGCCGCTCGCGCCTGTTCCGGCGTAGGAGTTAACATGACCTCAAGTGCCAAGAATTCAGATTTCGAGTCCAACCAGGACAATCTGAAAACGCATGTCACGCCGACCTACGGTGGCAAGGCGCCGTCGCACAATGACATCATCAAATCAGTCAACGCGCGCTCGAAAATGCGTCACGAAACCGGTGGCGACAAATATGCCGATGTGAATGTTCTGCCGCAGTCCGGCGGTGAGATGCTGGAAAAAGCCGGCGTTAACAACAACGGGTATCTGGTCAAGAAGGGCACGCCTTACGGAGCGGAGGTGTTTTTCAACTCTCTGCCGCCAGGGATGGATATTACCGATCAGGAAATGGCGGATATCCGTGAGGAGACGATGAAGACGTGGAGTGGCGGGCTGTCCTATCCTGGTGACGGCTGGACCTGACCGTGTCGCGCATCGTTCAGGAAAAGTTCCAGGTTGACTACGCGCAGCAGAAGAACGATGACGCGCAGTCCGTCTGGGTGAGCGATAAGTCCGCTCGTGCCAAAAAGGGTGCGCCGGGACGTGAGATGACCGGGAGCAATCCAGGCCAGAACGCGTACCTGTACAACTCGCTGCCTCCCGGGATGAACATCGTTGACCAAGAGTTCGCTGATATCCGCCAGCAATCCATGAACGGAAACAATATGGGCACTGGGGACCAGGTGACGGTGGATGTCACGGCCCAGTCGATCCGCGAGGGCTATGACCGCAAGCGCTTATTAGGCACGGACGACATGTACACTCGCGAGCATAACGACGCGTTTTACGACGTCGTCGAGGTGGAGGGTGTAGAAGGCTTCGTCGAGCGTAACAACATGCTGGATCGGATGTGACGTGGGCATCATCTCCGGAAATCCCATCAACGCCGGGTACAGTGTTCTCACCACGGCTGGCACCTACACGCTGAATCCCAGTCCGGGTTCTCCGGGTCAAGGTGTAGGGGTAGGAACACCGGGCGCGTACTACGGCGCTTATGTGACTACGTTTGGTACCTCGCCCGTCTTTACCGTTTACGACATTGTCCCCGCCAGAGGAAGCGTGGCCTCGTCCACGAACGTGCTCCACAACGGAACCGGGACCGCGGTCAATCAATCGTTCTCGCCAGTAAGCAGTATGTTGGGGATTCGATATACCGGAGCGCTCGTGGTGGTGGTGACCGGCACGGCTAACGCGATCAACGTCTTATGGGATTAGACGTATGTCTTATGATGGATCGGGTAATTTCCAGAACTCCGTCTCAGCGACGTTGGGTGCTGGTCCGCTGAATGATTTGAGTTTCGGGACAATCCCGAACTTTAGATCCGGTTCGACCAACCGCCTCTTTCTCACCCCCGCCTCCGGTGGCACGACGATTAACAGTCTCGATGCCTCGGGGGTATCAGACGGTTACACGATGCTTCTGGTGAATCCTTCGACGACCGACAATCTGGTTTTTACTCATCAAGGAGGGGGAATCTCGACGAATCAGTTCCAGAATGCGAACGCAGGGTCTGTAGCCATTCCTCCTTTGGGCGCCGCACGGTGCACCTACGTGGTCAACAAATGGAAATTCGCATGAAGATACTTCTCGCGCTTGCGCTTGCGTTCTTCTCGCTGGAGTCTTTCGCGCAAGTTGTGCCAACCATTCCTTCCGGTACCATTCTCGGAAACAGCTCTGGCTCAACCGCAGCGCCCTCGGCGCTGACGCAATCTCAAATCAATTCGGTGCTGGAGATTACCCGCGCTAATAATCTTCCTCATTGGCGCAATGCATTGGCGAAAGTTCGCGCAGGCACTGGTCGAGGAAGAATCCTCTTTATAGGTGATTCCACAACGGGCGGTACGGGCTCGGGTAGTGGCGGTGGTTTGACGGGTGCTTGGGGAACATCGTTTCCTAACGATGTTGCTAACATACTTGCTGCGCGTGGAATCCCAACCTCCAGTAAAAGCATTGCGGGCGATCAAGGAGTCAAGAGTGGCGCCGCGGTCGATTACGGCACTTACGATACCCGTGTCACGTTGGGCACGGGTTGGGCAACTAATACTTTGTCGATCGCGGGTGGAGGCGCGTTCAACTCCACGGGTACCGGGACACTGGCATTTACCCCTGTAGGAAACATCGATACTTTCGAGACCTATCACGTTAAAAACGCGCAAGGCGGTGCCTCTGTCACGGTCAATATAGACGGTGGCGCCACCTTATTGACGCTCACGGGTGGAGGCGCTGCATCTATTTCCAAGACAACGCAGTCCGTAGCGAAGGCGTCACACACGATCAACGTCGTGGGTGTTGCTGGAAGTGTGTACCTGATGGGACTGGTTGCGTACGATAGTACCGTACCCGCCGTAGACATCATCCAGGCAGGCGCATACGGGGCTACAGTCACTTATTGGGCAGCTACGACCAATCCATGGGACGCCAGTTCTCTGGTGGGGGTGATTGGGTTATATGCTCCCGATCTGACCGTCATCGATCTGACTATCAATGATGCAAATACAGCCACGGCGACGTACTTGGCGAAGATGGCCATCATTGTCGCAACTGTTCAGGCTGCCGGGTCAGATGTACTGATCGTTACGGGGAACCCCACGTCCTCCACGTCTGCACAACTCCTCTCCAACTTGTCCGCCCTATCCGCATATGCAGACACGAATAATTTCGTGTATCTGGACATATTTTCTCGGTGGGGGTCATACGCGAGTGTAAACAGTCTAGGTTGGATTTTTTCTAGTCCGCATCCTAATGCGGTGGGGTATCAGGATATTGCGCAGGCGATTGCCACTTTGCTATCAGGAATATGATGCTTGTAGGTAGCATCGGCTGCCTGGAGTACTGATATGAAACTACGCGAAGACCGATCCTATGGCACCGTCTACGGCCACTCTCAGATTGCCTACGAACAGGACGGCCATCAGTTCGGCCATGACAAGGGCCTGCTCGAAGGCCCGATTGTCGAGCCGCCGGCACCGCCCGCGTCTTCCGTCGATGAAGCGGCGAAAGCAGCACGATCGGCGAAGATGAAGGAGATTTGGGCGAAGAAGCGCGCTGCGCAGGCTGCCCAAGCCCAGACTTAGGGGTACACTCAAGCCCTCTTTTGCGGAGGTGCTATGACCTGGGATATCCATGTTCCTCAAGGAAATGAGGGCGCGAAATGCAAATGGGAAATCGTCCAGTGGACACGGGGTCGGGGCTTGGAGCTCGGCTCGGGCATCCAGAAGCTCTACCCCCACTTCATCGGGGTCGATAACAAGAAGGACGAAGCCCTCTTCGGGCACCCGATCAATCCGGATATCCGGGTCGATTCCGCCGAGCGCATGGACTTCTTTGCCACCGGGAGCATGGATTTCATCTTCTCCAGCCACCTGCTCGAGCACATCGAGCCTGAGCGGGTGACCGGAGCGCTCAAGGAATGGATGCGTATCATCAAACCCAAGGGCTACCTCACGCTGTACCTGCCGGACGAGGATGAGTACCCTAAGGTGGGCGAGAACGGCGCCAATCCCGATCACAAGTGGAACGTGAACTACGCGCGTGTGATCCAGTACATGCGTGGCTCCGGCGGCTGGGATCTCATTGAATTTCAGAAGCGCAACCAAGAGAAAGAGTACTCGCTCCTCTTTGTGTTTCAAAAGACTAACTCCGGGCAGCATGAGAGTTGGAAGAAAAAAGAAAAGCCCAAAAAGAGTTGCGGCGTGGTCCGTTACGGCGCCTTCGGCGATTTGCTGCAGGCGTCTTCTGTGTTCGCGGGATTAAAATCCCAGGGCTATCACACCACGCTCTACACCTCCCCGCCCGGGGATGACATCGTCAAGCACGACCCTAACATCGATGCGTTTTACTACCAGGACAAGGATCAGGTTCCAAACCATCTCTTGGGTGAGTACTGGGAGTACCACAAGAAGAAGTACGACAAGTGGGTGAACCTGTCGGAGTCTGTCGAGGCGTCCTTCCTCGCGATCCCGGGCCGTACGATGCACTTCTGGCCGCCGGCGCTGCGGCACCAGATGATGAACAAGAATTATCTGGAGGCGCAGCACGAGATCGCAGGCGTCCCCCACAAACCGCAGATCCGCTTCTTCCCCACCGAGGAGGAGAAGACCTGGGCCAAGAAACAACGCGCCAAGATGGGCGACTTCCTTATCGCCTGGCCGCTCGCCGGCTCGTCCTGTCACAAGACCTGGCCGTACCTCGATCGCACGATCGCAGCCGTAATGCTCGATTTCCCGCAGGTGCATTTCGTTCTGATGGGCGGGGAGGCGTGCAAGCTGCTCGAGCAGGGCTGGGAGAAAGAAGCGCGCGTACATCGCACGTCCGGAGAATGGTCGATCCGCCAGTCTATGACGATGATGGGCGAAGTGCAGATGGCGATTGGCCCTGAGACCGGCCTCATGAACGCTGCCAGCCAGTACGACTATCCCAAGATCGTCCTGTTGTCTCATTCGACGCATGAGAATCTCACACGGGACTGGACGAATGTGTACCCGATGGCGAGTGAGCACACCGTCTGCCCGGGCCGTGGTAACAACGAGGCCCCGGCTTGTCACCAGATGCACTACGGCTGGCAGACCTGCAAGCGCACCGAGAACGGAACCGCGCAGTGTCAGGATGACTTGAGCTTTGAGGAGGTGTATCGCACTCTCTGGCACGTGCTGCAGCGCGCCTTGGAGAAAGCGGCTTGACGACCAGCAATTCTTACTCCTTCAACGTGACCCTCACCGACATGGTGCGTCACATCATGTTGAACCTGGGGGCGATCGGGGAGTCGGAAGTCCCTACCGCGCAAGAGTTCGCGGACGTTCAATTCAAGATCAACATGTTGGTCAAGCAGTGGATGGCGAAGCAAGACTTCGCTCCAGGACTTAAGGTCTGGACCCGACAACAGGGTGATCTGTTTCTCGGATACTCCAAGTTCCAATATCAGCTGGGTCCGGGTGGGGACAATTGGGCGGTAGGCGTAACCGGTGGAAGTCCGGGGCAATGCTCCAATGCGACAACCGTAAAAACGACTGTGAATGCAGGGTCTACTACGGTCCCGGTCAATTCCATCGTCAACATCAACAACGGAGATTTCATCGGTATCGCTTATGCGGCTGCCTCCGGTGGAACCGATCTGTTCTGGACTACTGTGAATGGAGCACCTTCAGGGTCCAATGTCACCATTTCAGCCGTGGCTCCAGCAGGGGGATTCGCAGTCGGCGCACAGGTATTCAACTTCACGACCAAGGGACAAAGACCAGAGGCGATAGTGACCGCGGTTCTTAGGGATATCTATACCAACGACACACAGTTGAATCCTCTGAACCGTGAAGATTACGACGCCCTGCCCACCAAGCAGATGCCGACCTTCCAGGCCGACCCCACCGCTTACCTGTACGAGCCCCAGATCGGCGCAGGGCCTCAGGAAACTGTCGGTTGCGGACAGTTCTTCATTGATTGCGGCGGCGCTCAGGATGTCACCAAGAAGATCTCCGCGACCTGGTACCGGCCGGTTCAGGATCTCAACAACCCCGGAGACAATCCCGAGTATCCTCATGAGTGGTACCGGGCGCTGGTATGGGGCGGGACGCTTGACTGCGCGGGCATGTTCGATGCCGTGGTGACGCAGGATATGCAGGAGAACTACAAGGAATCGCTGCTCATCGCTCAGCAAGCCAATACCGAAACCACAACGTTCTACTTCCAGCCGAACGCGGGTTCGCCGTACGATCCGTAGGAGATAGACATCCGAGTCGTGCCCCTCTTTGGCAATGGAATTGCCGGTAAGTCGCAGGTCATCACGGCGCAGCGCCGGTTGAACGTGTATCTGGAGAATCGCGAGGACGGCGACAAGACCAAAATCGCCGTGATCGGAACTCCCGGCTTGAGTGCGTCCTTCACGTTGGGATCGACCTCTTTGCCCATGCGCGCCCTGTCCGGGGACGCCAATTACCTCTACGCGTGTCAATACAACCAGTTCCTTGAGGCCAATCCGGCCAATGGGACCACGCTCAATTCCGGAAGCTTGGCGACCTTCTCGGGCCTGTGCTCCATGGCGGTGAGCCCGACTCAAGTCGTCATTGCCGATGGCAATACGGGCTACGTCTTCAACATCGTGACCAACACGTTCACGACGCTGATTTCGGGCTCGACGTGGCCTGCCGTGGGAGCCCGTACGGTGACCTTCATCTCCGGGTTCTTCGTGGCCGAACAGCCCGGCAGCCAAGCGTTTTGGGTCAGTAACGCGTTTGACGGCTCAACCTGGGGGGCCTTGTCCACCGCGAGCGCATCCTCCGATGGCGACACCATCCAGGCGGTTGACCAGCTCTCGGGCAACCTCATCATCTTCATGGGACGCGGCATGGAGTACTGGCAGAACGTGGGCGCCTCGCCCCAACCGTTTCAGCCGGTGCTCTCGGCCTTCAATCAGTGGGGCCTGGGCGCGATTTTCTCGCGCGCTCATTTGAACCAGTCACTCTTTTTCCTAGCCGTCAACACCAATGGCACGGCCCAGGTGGTAAAAGCCAATTACTACTCGGTGAATGTGGTCTCGACCTCGGATCTGGAATCGATTATCAACGGGTTCTCCACTTTCTCCGATGCCGTGGCGCTGACCTACAATGCCGGCAAACACCCGATGTATCAGTTGACCTTCCCCACCGGGAATAGGTCTTTCCTGTATGACGACAACACCGGCATCTGGAGCGAGGTCCAGACCGGAACCTCCGTCATCCCGACCCGACACTGGGGGAACTTGTCCGCTGTCGCGGCCGGTTCTAACTTTATCAGTGACTTCGCGAGCAATCAGATTTATCAGATGAATCCGAATCTGTACACGGACAACGGCCAGACCATCATCCGCCAGATCATCACGCGCCATGTCCTCTCACAGTTCAATCGCGTGCGCATCTCACTGCTGTATCTTGACATGGAAACCGGCGTGGGACTGCAGAGCGGCCAAGGTTCTAACCCGCAGATCATGCTGAAGAGCTCGAAAGACAATGGGCGCACTTGGAGCGCAGAGCGCTGGGCGCCGTTGGGCAAGATCGGCTTCTATTTGTGGCGCGTCATCTGGCGCCGGTTCGGCTCGGCGCGAGACTACGTGTTCTCGATCACGATGAGTGATCCGGTGAAATTCGTGATTACCGAGGGGGCCATCAAACTCTCGGAACGTCAGCCCGGGGAGAAATTGGGATGAGCACCAATCCCGTTCAACCCGGCCTTTCCCCTATCCCCATCCGGGTGCCCATTGTGGACCGGGACGGTAAGCCCACTCCGGTGTGGCAGGCGTGGTTCAATTCTGTCTACACGTGGTGTGTGGGGAACGGGCAATCGGGAGCCACGGGAGCGCGTCCCACGGTGGGGTTGTTTGTCGGACGGCAGTACTTCGATACGACGTTGGGTTACATGATCGCGGTCAAGCAGGTGAGCCCGTCTGTCATCTGGGTGAATGGCGCGGGGACGCCGGTATGAGTTTCGATTCGATGCTGGCGGAATTCGGTCTGACGCTGGAAGTGCTACGACCGCTGTACGAATCTCTGGAGGATCAAATCCCGTTCGATGGCTCCCAGGTGGTTGAGACGGGTCTTTCAGCGGTAGATGGGATAGGAATATTCTCACAGCGCTCTTTTGAACCCGGAGACTGTGTTGCCCTGTGTCGCCATGGCAGAAAACGTACACCCGTAGGACGCTATACGAACCACAGCGATTCCCCCAACGCTCGAGTGATACACATTGATACCGACCTGTACCTCGAGGCAATCAAACCCATTGCGTTAGGAGAAGAGATTTTGATCGATTATCGCGAGGCCTTTAGAGTGAGTCATGAATAACTTCGTACGACTCACCACGGGCGCGAACGTCAACCCGCTTTTGATCCAACTCCTGCGCCATCCGCAGTTGTGGGACAAGGAGCACATTGCAGGCAAGTGGAAACCCCATCATCCTGAGATAGAGGTGAGCGAAGTCCTGGTCCGCTATCCCTCCATGGACGATGAAGTGGATGAGATCCAGTGTGCCTGGACTGCCGCTTCGGCCTCATTGCCGGCCGCCCGAGACCTGGCCATGAGCGTCATGTCGCATGTGCGCGGTGAGCAGTTGGGACGGGTGGTGATTACGAAATTACCGCCCGGCAAGGTGATCTATCCCCACGCGGATACGGTGGGTAAATACTCTCAGTGGTATACCCGGTTCCATGTTCCGATCCAATCGGAAGAGGGCGTCATATTTGCGTGCGGAGAGGAAAAAACCACGATGTTCTCCGGTGAGTTGTATTGGTTTGATCACTCAAAGTTGCACTCCATCGAGAACCGCAGCAAATCAGACCGCATCAACATGATTGTGGATGTGAGGCTTTCATGAGCGAATACCTGATTCCGGTTGAGCCGATGGACAGCTTGCCGGCCATGCCGTGGGCTGAAAAGTTGGCGTACTTGGCTTATGAATTCCGCCAGTTGGAGCAAGTCCCCTGTCCGTTGGAGCATGGGTTCGAGGGAACTGACTACGTGCGCCGAATCGCTATCCCTAAGGGGACGTTGTTTATCGGGCGCATCCACAAGATAGGTCATGGGGTGGAGCTCCTATCAGGCTCTGTCCTTCATATCCGCGAGAAATGCCGTAGAATCGTGCACGCTCCGTTTGAGCTTAAAACCCAGCCTGGGGATCAAGTTTGCGCGCTGGCACTCACAGACATTACGGCTAAAACGGTGCATCCTGCGCAAGGGTGCACAGACATCGAAGCGCTGGAAGAGCGCTATTTTGAGACAGCGCAGTCTTTGATTGATCAGGGCGAGAAAGTCCATGAACGCCTAGAGAGGATTACCTATGAGCGCGATAGCCGCAGCGGTTGGGGTCGCGGCAGTAGTGGGGGCCACCGCTACAGTTGTGGCCGGATCTGAATCCGCCAGTGCCACCCGAGATGCCACCAATGCGTCGATAGCTGCCCAGCAGAGCGCCCAGCAGAGGCAGGAAGCTGGAAACGCTCCTTATGCCGCTATTGGTACGGGCACCCCTGGCACCCCCGCGCACGCCGCCACGCCGGCTCATCCGGGCATCCCCCAACTCGGCATCCCGGCCTCGGCAGGGACGCCGGCTACAGCCGCCACGCCGGGCACCACGGGGGCGATCCAGCAGTACCAGAATCTCTTGGGTCTGGGGCCGCAAGGCACTGCGGGTATCGAAGCCTCCCTCGCGGCCACCCCCGGTTACCAGTTCGCCAAGAACCAGGGCATGCAAGCCACCCTGAACGCGGCGACCCTGACTAATCCGGGTGCGGTTTCCGGCAACACACTGGAAGCGCTAGATAGGTTTTCCACCGGCCTTGCGGATTCCACGTATCAGAACGCTTTGGGGAACGCTCAGAACGCCGTGACCATCGGCCAGAACGCCGCCGCCGGCACCGGAGCGGGGATCTTGCAGACGGGCGCGAATGTGGGCAGTGCGCTCATCAACCAAGGCAATACCATCGCCGGCATCAATGCCAACCAGGCCGCAGGACTCAGCAAGGTCGCCTCCGGTGCGGCGAGCAACTACGCCACGCTGAGCACGCTCAACAACCTCAATTCCGTAGGACCGGATACCAACTGGATCAGCGGTCAGAACAATCTCGCTGCCGGGCAGATCGCCGATCAGCCGGTGGCGCCGATTGCTCTAGGGTGAGGGGATCATGAGTTTCGACCCATCCGTTATCAGTCAGATCGGTGAGCAGCCGGACTTCGGCGCCGCCATCGGTAAGGGATTTCAGCTGAAGGATTTGGCGAATGAGACCTCGCTTAAGAACATCGAGGTGCGCAAGGCCAAGCGGGACGAGGAGCAATCCAGCTTTCTGTCCGGTCTCTCCAAGCAGTACGACATCACCAAGCCCGATCAAGCCTCCAAGGCCGCCTCCAAGGCCGCCCAGGCGGGCTATCCCGGCCTGGCGGCCGGCGTCCTGAAGCAATCCCAGAGCCTCCAGTTGGGCCAGGCGCAGATCCAGGAGATGCGCTTTCAGGCCGGCATGCAGGCGCAGACCCGAATCGACGAGGGAGTGCAGGGGATCCTCGCGAGCGTCAAAGCCCAAACCAGCGGCCCGGACGGTCAGCCGTTGCGTACGCCGCAAGGCACGGAGAAGTACGACAGCCGCACCAAGGACGCCATGACGATGGCGGCGGTGCTCAAGTTCAAAAAGGACTTGGAGGATGATGAGTCCATGGGTCCAGAGGCCAAAAAAATGGCCATGGCGGAGATCAACAAATACTTGGCCTCCGGCCAGCCGATTACCTACGACGGCATCAACGCGGTGGCCAAGTCCACGAAGACCGGGCGCGAGATGTTCGACAAGGAGATCGAGCGTCGTAACAAGTTGAGTGAGATCCAAACTCGGGAAGCGGGATTGGAAGAGCGTAAGCGTCATGACTTAGCGACTGAGACGCTCGCGACCAAAAAAGCCGCGCCCGCCACTGACTTGAGTCCCGAGGCCCGTAGCCTCTACGACGAGCTTGTCGCTCGAGATCCCAGCTTCCTGTCCAGGCTCTCCAACAAAGGGATTGAAGAGCGCAACAAGGTTCTCGAGGACTGGGCCAAGCAGGGCAAGACCGCCGATCAGGTGATTGGTTCGCGCGCGGGTACGGTGGCCACCAAGACTGAAGCCTCCGTCCTGGGCCGGCGCGAAGCGGCCATCCTGCCCGTCGAGCAGTCGATCACCAAGCCCGGCGGGTTCCTGGATCAAGCCGAGTCGGCCGTCAACTCGGTGAATCTGTCGAAGCTCAAAGCGGCCGGCAAATTTGAGAGCTGGTCGAAGGATCAGATGTCAGATCCGGATCTCACGCGCTACCGCGCCGCGGTGGCCGAGCTCCGTGCTGAATACGCCGTCGTACTCTCTAAGGGCGGCCAGGTGACGGACGCCGCGAGGCATGAGTCCGAGAAGGTCATCCCCGATCTCATTACGCCCGCGCAGTTCAAGAGCATCAAACAGGTCGTGCAGCAGGGGATTCAGGCGTCCAAGACGGGGGTGGAGTCGAGTCTGGCTGGGGTGACGAAACCCGCAGATGCATCCGGCGGTAACGTCGTGCACTGGGACGATCTGAAATAGTGGACGTTCAGCTCCCTGATGGGTCGATCCTCAAGGGGGTTCCAGACGGGACCACTAAGGATCAGATCGCGCAGAAGCTTCAGGCCAACGGTAAGACCGTACCGCAGGAATGGTTTGCGCCGAAAACGGCCTCCTCCCCAAAAGTCGAAGAGCCCGGGATAGGTTCAAAGTTAGTCAGTGCCGCAGTGCGTCCGATCGCTAAGGGTGTGGCGGCATTGCCCTTGATGGCGATGGATGCCGGGGTAGCCACGCGAAACCTCGTTGAGGGACGCGATAAGTCCGGTCAGTACCCTTACGAGCTGCCTTCGAGCATGTTCAACAAAGCGCTGGACTCAGCCACTTTTCCGCCTTCGGGTGCGGGGAAAGTGGCTGAGGAAGTTTCAAGCGCCTTGGTAGGGGCTGCTGCGGGACCTCAAGTTCCAAAATCTGCGGCGGCAACGCTAAAGCCAGAAGCTCAGGCGGCCCGTAACGCGGGCTATGTCTTACCACCCTCTCAGGCCCGCCCGACCTTACTCAACCAACTCGCGGAAGGCTTTTCAGGGAAGATTAAAACCGGACAACTCGCGAGCCAAAAGAACCAGGAGGTCACCAACGGGTTGGTACGCAAAGCCTTGGGACTAAAGCCCGGTGCACCGATCACAGTGGATACCCTAAAACAGGTGCGCGCTCAAGCGGGCAAAGCCTATGCGGCACTCGACAAGGCCGGTGACATCGACACTGATCCTGACTTCCATAAGGCGGTAGCCTCCATCGGGCGTCGATATGCGACAAGTATGAAGGCGTTCGGGCGCGGTAAAGACCATCCGGTCAGTGAGCTTGTAGGCCGGCTATCCAGTGTTCAGACGTTCTCAGGAGAGGAAGCGTCCAACGAGATCAGCCTACTGCGCGAAGAGGCTGAAAAGGCCGCAGCGAATCGCGATAAGGGCACCGCAACCGCGATGCGGCAAGCTGCTACCGCGATTGAAGATCAGATCGACCGTCACTTATCTCAGTCAAACCCTAAGTTGATCGATGATTTTCGACACGCCCGACAGCTCATTGCGAAAACTTATTCGGTACAGAGCGCTCTGGATCGGGGCACGGGGGATGTGTCTGCGGCGAAGTTGTCGAGCCAGTTAGGTAAGGATAAGCCGTTATCGGGTGAGCTGAAGAAAGTGGCCGAGGTCGGAACTGCCTTTCCGAAGGCTACTCAGCTCCCAAGTAAGATGGGCAGCGTAACTCACTTCAGTCCCCTCGATACGGCGGTGATGGGCATGGAGGGGGCTTCCGGCCTGACGGCAGCGATAGCCGCAGGGGACAGTAAAGCTGCGGCGGCGGCAGCCGTGGCGATGGCCGTGCAAGCGTCTCGACCGGCTGTGCGCGCCGGCTTGTTATCGAAAGCGGGACAGAAATTGACTCTCGAGGGCGCACCAGCCGCGACACAGGCACTGAAGAAAGCCACCCTAGCCGAGTTGCCTCAGCGGGAGATCGGCAATTAGCGACGCGATGATTTATCTATAGCATCCACGATCAGAGCAACAGCAACAATCAGCGGAATACAGTACACCAAGTAAATCATGAAATCCCTCCGAGAAAGGCTCTACGGTAAGTTTATCGTACACCCGAAAACTAGGTGCTGGATATGGACTGGCGCACAAAGCGATCGAGGTTATGGGCGCATGTGGAACAAATACACGTACGAGTACGCTCATAGGGCCTCTTATGTTCACCACAAAGGTGAAATCCAGGACGGGATGTTCATCTGCCATCACTGCGACAACCCATTATGTATAAATCCTGAGCATCTATTTGTCGGAACCGCTCAGGAGAACTTTGATGACATGCACAGCAAAGGACGCTGCAAGCTGGGTATGCATCCCATGAAAGGGGAAAATCATGGGCTCGCCAAACTTACAGAATCTCAAGTCCGTGAGATTAGGAACTCAACGGAGCAGGGCGTTTCCCTAGCCAGGAAATTTGGGGTAACAACAGGGTTGATTTCTATGGTCAGAAAGAATCTGCGCTGGAAACATGTGGCGTGAAAGTTTTGATTGTCTCAATGGACTCAGTTGGGGAGGGATTACCGCTAGCAATTAGGGCCGCGAAGGCTGGGCATTCCGTGAAGTTGTGGCTGTCTCCCGATAATCACGAAAATACCGGACTGGGATTCAAAGGCGTCGAACGAGTTAAGAATTGGCTATCCCATGCGAAATGGTCAGATTTGATCGTGCCAACCGGAAATCATGACTTCGTCAGTAAATTTGATATGTTGCGCAAGTCAGGAATGAAGGTGTTTGGCCCTTCGGAAAACTCTGCCGCGCTTGAGATAAAACGCGGCAAGGGAATGGATCTGTTCAAAAAGTGTGGAATAGAAGTTCCTGAGTGGAGTCAGTTCCCAACGCTCGAAGCGGCAGAGTCTCACGTCCGGAAAACCGGTAAGCGATACGTGTTCAAGAACATGGGAGATGAGGAGGACAAGAGCAAGAGCTATGTGAGTAAGACCGCCGCTGATATGGTCGCTAGGCTCCAGCGGTGGAAGAAGCTTGGAATGACTGATGGCGCCCCTTTCATGCTGCAAGAGGTAATAGAAGGAATTGAACTCGGGGTTTCCTGTTGGATGGGTGCTTCCGGATTTATAGGAAAGGCTAACGAAAACTGGGAGTTCAAAAAGCTACTGTCTGGTAACTGCGGACCCAACTGCGGGGAATCTGGCACTGTGCTCAAGTATGTGGACAAATCCAAGCTTGCAGAACAGGTATTGTATCCGGTAGAGGACGAGTTGGTTAAGATGGGTCACTTGGGAGACGTTGATGTCAACTGCATCATCTCCCAGGATGGCAAGGCATGGCCTCTTGAATGGACCACCCGCATGGGCTGGCCCGCCGCCAATATCATGTGGGCAACTCACAAGGGGGACCCGATCCAATGGATGGCGGATGCAGTGGATGGCATCGACTCACTCGAAGTCTCCCCACAAGTCGCTTGTGGGATAGTCGTCGCCCAGCCGGACTATCCGTATAGCAAGAAGACCAAAGCCGAGACCGATGGCATCCCCATTTACGGTGTGACGCCTGAGAACCAAAAGTACATCGCCCCGCAGTCGGTCAAGATCGTTCCGCAGCCCAACATGGAAGGCGATAAAGTTATCGACAAACCCACCTGGACCACCACGGGAGACTATATCTGTGTGGTCACGGCGTTGGGCAAGACTGTCAAACAATCCTGCGAGCGAGCCTACAAGACCGTGAAGGAGCTGCACATCCCGGACATGATTTATCGCGATGACGTGGGGGAGAAGTTGGAGAAGGAACTGCCCGAGCTCCACAAGCACGGCTACGCCACAGAGTTCTCCTATTAATGGCAACGTTCTTTTTATGCCCGCTGGCCTCCTTCCTTCAGGTGTTCACCGACGCCGGTGTGCCCCTTGGGGGGGCGCTGTTATGGACGTATGCCGCCGGCACGTCCACGCCCACCAACACGTGGACTGACATCACGGGAGTCACGCCCAACGCCAATCCCATCCAAATGAATGCAGCGGGACGGTTGCCGAATGTCTCCATCTGGCAGCAGGGCGGCGTTCCGATAAAACTAGTGTTTTCGACCAACGCAGGCACGACGGGCGCTCCGATCTTTGGCACACAGATTGGTCCTACGTTCGACCAAGTGTCGGGTATTGACGATCCCGCGGCGACCCTGACGGCGCTTTCGACTCCCACGTACGGATCGGGCGCGGACTTGGTCGCCAACGCCATGCGGTCGTATGACCTTATCTCGATAGTCAGACAATCCAACGTCCCCAATCTCGGCACAGGACAGACACTTATCATTGATGTCGAAGGAGGATCTCAAGTTAACGATGGCTTGGGAGGGATGTTTTATTGGAACGCATCCAGTACCGCTGCGGATGATAACGGCTTCACAACGATCAAGCCCAATGCGGCGGGAAGTACAGGCCGATATATTCGACTGACATCGAGCGCCGGAACAAATGGCACTTTCACTATGGTGGTCACCGGCTGTAACACGGCCCCCAGCGTAACCTTTCGGTATAATCTACAGGGAGGCCCGGCCAACGGCTTAGTGACGCTCAGTTGGGATGGGACAGGCGTGCTCACGAGTAATTCCACGTCTTTCGGCTTTTCCGGTATGGCCAACGGATTGCAGGGTTTGACAAAATCGGTCACTTCGCCATTGATCGCCGCAGAGGACAATGGTGCTGCGGGGGTGGCAGCGTATCTGACCATTCAAAACCAAGTGGGTGGCTCGGCGGTATCGATTACCCCCAACAACGCCTCGGGACTATGGACCGCTTCAGGCAGTAAGCAGCTCTTCCCCGGTTCCTTCTCCTACGTGCTGAAATGAGCGTCTCACTCTCACCGCCGATGTTCCTACAGTTCTTCGTGCCGGGCACGAATGCGCCGGCTGTGGGCTATCAGCTCTTTACCTACATCGCGGGCACCTCCACCAAGCAGGCCACGTGGACGGACTCGACTCAAGTCACGCAAAACGCGAATCCGGTCATCGCCGACAGCAACGGCGTGATGATCGTATGGCTCGACCCGACGCTCACCTACAAATTTGTGCTGGCGGCTAAAGGCGATACGGACCCGCCGTCCAGTCCGATTTACTCAGTTGACAATATCAGTCCTTTTCTGACTAGTGCGGCGCTCACCGCGGCGTTGATTGGTCCAATCCTCTATCCGCGCACCGCAGCCGAGATCGCAGCGTCCGTGACGCCGTCGAACTATACGTATGCGCCGACACCCTTCATTGATGCTCGGCGCTATGGATTCGATACGGCTGCCTCTTCCGCAACCAATGTTCAGGGGCTCAAAAACGCCATTGCGGTCGCCACTGCGGCGGGCGGGGGGACCGTTCAGCTCCCCTATGGTGCATTCACCTGCGGCGCGGCTTCCGATGTCATCGACATTCCGCAGTATGTAGTTGTGCGTGGCGCGGGCATGCGGGCCACCATGCTCACCACGGGAAACGATGGCAATACGGGGCCTCTTTTCCGATTGGGAGCCGCTTCAACGGGGGTACTGAAATACGGATGCGGGCTTACGGATTTAGGCATCGTCATGACTAACGTGGGCGGCACGGCAGTGCGTTTGTTGGAAACGTGCGGGGCCTCGCTCAAGAACCTCTACATTGAAGGTCCTATCAATGCCGTCCGTTTCACAACGGCTGTATTTATCGACGGTGGCAATATCTCCAGTTTCTTCAACTTACTGGAAAATATTATCTGTAACCACATCCATCATGGCTTTGATTTGATGACGAGCGGTTCAACAGGTCCCACCCAGACTGTGTTTGTCGACTGTACCGTATTAGGGGATGTGGCGACCGATACTACTTCCTTGGGACTCACGGTCAGAAGCGGCTGCGGTAGTGGAGCAACGTGGCTAGGGGGAAATTTTGAGTCATGCCAGAGAGGTATTCAATACCAGAACAATTGCCAATCCATGACGGTTCATGGCGCGCGCTTTGAAGGAAATACCAACGATATAGAATTCCAGTCAACTGCTGGCGCGCAATCCATCGTAGGGAGTTTGATTGACGTTGATAATCTCGTTCTGGACAACAGCTCTCTCAATTACCATCGATTTATCGCTTGCGTGAATGGCTCCAATCGTCCGGCTGGAGATCAAGAGCCGGGGCAGATGATCAAGCGGGCGGTCGTTACGGGGCAGGCTCCCCTCATTATCGAGGGATTTCCCGGCGATACCACGACCGAGACCTTTATCTTGCGCAACAGTACGGGTCAAAAGCTATTGTCCCTCACCAATCAAGGCGTGTTCGCACGGATCAATAACACAACGGGCGGGGATAGCGGATGGGGAACGCCCACCGGAACCGGAGTTGTAGCGAACTTCCCCGGCGCTTCAGCGACACTCGGTCAGTGTTCGCAAGCCATTGCAGAAATCATTCGCTATATGAAGGTCCTAGGAATCTTTTCAGCATAGAGAATGGAACATCATGGGGGGCACTGAAGAGCACACTTGGGCACCGGACACGGCGGATGTCAAACTGGAATTCATTGCTGATGGGATTGTCGAGAGAAAGATTCCGGGTATCCTCGAGCGGCTGAAGCAGTATGTGAGCCAGATGATGGAGTCGCGGCGCTATCGAGATGGCGTACCGGACCCGGATTACGGACGACGCTTGCGCGAGCTGGAGGGTCAGATCGAGCGCGAGTCTGGGTTTCGCATGCGGGACTATCATGAAGGAGGAGGAGGCAAGTGGGACAAGTGGGCGATCCCGGGACTGGTGACCCTGGCAGTGTCGGGGATTATCGGCAACGTCGTGCAGGCGATGGCGGTGTCAGCCCTGAGACAGGAAGTGACGGATTTGAAGGCGGAAGTGGATCGGGTGGAGCGTATCTTGGAAGCACGGGGCCCGGGTCGATGACACAGATACATCCCGAATTCAGTCATTGTGATACGAATACGAATGAGGCCCGCGAGCACTCTCAAATTCACAACACGACACACACGACGGGTATTGATGCGACAGTACTCTTGATTACATTGGGAGTGATGCTATTCGTGTTGGCGATCTCGATCATGGTCAATATCTGGTCAGTCACTACGATGAACCATGCTCAGGCGAGCATTCAGTATTACGAGCGCGCCTTCAAGGCGTGCAATCCATGAGACATGGACAAACAGTTGGAAGTGAAGCCACATGGCTATGTGACTCTACAAGAACTCATGGATGAGAGATTTAAGGCCTTACAACGCGCGGTAGACAAGGCAGAAGAAGCGGCGGACAAGCGTTTTGCAGCAATCAATGAGATGCGCTCTATGGTGACTGACGCAGCGAGCAAATTTATGCCACGCTTGGAATATGAGACCTCGCATCGAGCTCTAATCGAGAAGGTTGAGTCACTACAGAAGTTCATGTGGATGGGACTGGGAGCCATGTTAGCTGTTCAATTGTTTATTGGTATCGTATTTGTTCTGCTTAAGAAATCTCTATGAGCGCGATCGATATAGCCACTTCTCGACTCGCCATAGAGGAAGGTTTTCGCGCCACCGTTTATTTAGATACTCGCGCCCATAGGACGATTGGGTTTGGTTTCGACATTGACGCGGGTATCAGCAAGTCGGCCGCCATGGCATTATTAGAAGCCCAACTGAAAGAGATCGATGCAACGCTTACTGGATTTTCCTGGTATACCTCAGCCGATCCGGTGAGGCAGTCAGTGTTTTTGGATATCGCGATGAACGCAGGGGTGCACGGGTTGATGCGGTTCCCCCATCTGCTCGCCGCCGCCGCCCGCGGGGATTGGGCGGCCGCTGCGATGGAATGCCATGTCAAGGAACCTGAGCTCGCCTCTCGATACGCTTCGCTGGCAAAATTATTACTCACAGGAGGGTCTACATGAACGCAATTCCTTGGTTTCAGTCGCCTGTGATGATAGGCGCTGTTGTATCAATTCTATCGCAGGCATTAGCCATTTTCGGTGTCCAGGTCGCGCCTGACACGATTAACAAAGATGTCACGGCTGTCTTTCAAGTCATCGCGATCGGGTCCGGTTTGTATTCCGCCTACAAGCGAAAAACCTCGACCGTGCAACCCCTGACGCTCACACAGACAGGCGCTGATATCCATCCGCAGACGATCGCCAATGCCCAGGCGGAAATTAGAGCGGCTAATCCTCCTCCCACTGCAACGGTGAAGCAACCATGAAACCCTTGATTCTCGCAGCCATCGTGTTGCTCCTTGGCGCCTGCTCTTCCTTGGGACTCGCCCCTGCGAAATCTCTGGATGAAAAGTTGGCATACGGATATGGCGGCGTCACCGCAGCCCTGAATACCATCGCTACGGCGACCAACGCAGGTCATCTTACGAGTGATCAGGCGACCCACGCGAACAACTTGGCGCTGCAAGCGAAGTCGATCTTGGATACCGCGCGCGCGCTCGAAACCACGAACGCTACGAGTGCGCAGAATGATCTGACACTCGCGCTCACTGTACTGACGGAAGTCCAAAAATATCTCACTTCCAGTGGAGTAAAACCATGAACGCCGCCGTTATTGTTTCAGGAGTGGTCGAAGGACTGCAGTTGCTGGATCAACTCCTGCAGGCCGCAGGGACGGTCTCCACCGCCATTCAGACCGCACAGGCTTCGGGGCAACCGGTTGACTGGACAGCGATTCTAGGAGCTGAGGCGACGGCTGAGGCCAATGTACTGGCTGCAATTGCGGCTGCGAAATCTCAGGGGAAATGACACTCCGACACGGTTTGATGTCGTATCTCTATGCGCCGGTTTCGATGTACCGCTGCAGGTGGATTGCGTCGATATCGTTTCATGTCTCGCTCACAGTGTGCATCGCCACCAGTGGCTCACCGGATGGCAGATCATGCCAACCGTTCTCACATTCGTCGATATGCCCATAGCCATGACGGTCTATCCGTGCCTGCCATATCCAGCAGCCATTGCTGTCCATCTCAGACAGGGCGCGAATCCGATCAGAAACCGGTGATCCACGAGGAATGGATGCTCGCATCAGCGTCCCTCCGCTTTGGCGATCGCATTGGACACCATCAAGTCATGGTGATCGTCCTCAAGTAGGGACGGACACTCACCCTGCACTAAGGCGTAGAGATTCTTGAGCGCATCCAGCAGATCCGGCGCAGCGGCGATAAGGCGGGCGTTGGCCGCATGACTTCCATAGTTCCGGTCAGGCCCTTCGAGCGGCTCCACGGACGCCACAATCGGCAACGTGCCGTATTGGCCGGCGCCGATGCTGCCGTACTTGTTGACCATCCATGGTCCGGGCGTGCTTACGGGATCAGTGGTCATGTTGCATTACCTTAAGCTTACCAACTTTTGCCACAATGGCCGATGCTTTCTGGATCAGTTCCCGATCAATTTTCCCTATCGCGACTTTCACTAACATCTCGCGCGATTGTGGTGAATGACGGCGCAATTCCCGCTTGATGCGGTAGAGCTTCCAGCGGTGGCGTAATGCGTTCATATATTCCCTTGTCTCCTGGAACTCTCCATCGTTCGCCATAGTTCGATAATCAACACTTCGCGCGCTCGCCGAGCCTTGAGAGATTCGTAGGCCACCACGGCTTTGAATGCTTCTTCGTGCGCCCTCGCTACTTCGGGCACCAGTAATACCGCGCGTCGTTTATCCTCGACGGTTCCATCCAATGATTTATAGGCGAGAGATTCAGCCACCTTTGCCATATGTTCATTGCGCAGGACTGCGCCCTTCCACTGCGCATACTCCATATCCGTTTCTGCTAATAATGAAAGCGCTTTCTCTAGCCTTTGTTGAGAAATCAACATGATCTACCAGCTCGGCTCACCACGCGGTGCTGGATTTTCCGACTCATCGCCGTCGGGGATATCGTCATCGAATTCCGGCTCGGCCGGTTGCGCGGCCTTCTGTCGGCGCGTAAAGCCGCCCCACGCAGCGATAAACCACTTCTCCAGCTCCTCGGGATTCTTCACCGTACCTGCGGCGCAGGCGCTGCCCACGACGTTAGAGACTGAACGCAGGATATCGGCGTCCGTGATAGTCGAGCGTGGCTCGGGCTTGCCAGCGCTATCCACCACGGGTTTCCAGCTAATGATGGCGCGTGGTCGTCCCCACTTGCCGCGCGGCTCGCCGAATTCCTCGTACTCGAATTCGATCTTTTGACCTACTTCCGGGTAGGACTTCACGGCGCGCCCGAAATAGTAGCGCGTGCGATCGATGGTGATGTGCTTGCTACCGCTATCGGTTTGCCCGCGCTCTTTGACAACGCCAATCATGGGTGCTCTCCGAGCTCTTTGTTGCGCTCCTGCACGAGTTTCCAGCAGCGCTCGATATAGGCGAGTCTTTCCTGCTCGCGCTGCTGACGCTCTTCGAGTTGCGCCTGCGCAAGCTGGGCATCGCGGGTGTCGAACTCATCGAACCAGTCCTGCATATCAGAAGGGGATATCATCAGATGCCTCCACGACAGCGGTTTTCGGTGCGTCGAGTTCGGGCAATTCCCCGCATTGAACCTCGTATATTGGTTGTTCGACCATTTGAGTGCCAACCTGCACGCGCCGGCAAACTGAACTTGAGAAGTTCATCCAGATTGTGCTGTAACCTTCCAGATTCCAATGGGCATAGAAAGTTGAATCGCCTTTCTTTGGCCGCGCTGTCGTCTCATATCCGGCCTGGCGTAATGCTTTCCAGACTTCGGCCAGCTTATGGCCATCACCTGTGAAATAGACATTCACATCGCCATCAGACAAAGAAAATGAGGGCTCAATGTCTAACTCTTCTAAGCGTCGAAAGAGCGCCGGGAAGCTTTTCACGGTGAGATGAAACGCAGCATGTAACTGCTTCGCCTTTTGTGACTGCTCCATGAGTCTCAGGAGCGTTTTATCCGGCAGATAGTCGAGCGTTTCTGGCTCGATGTTGATCACTGGGTTAGAATTCATAGGCCACCATTTCCAAACAGATTTCGATTTTTAAGATAATCATTATATCTTTGACCTGCCGTCATACAGTCACCACACAAACAGGAGGGCAGATGTCGTGTCGGTACTGGAGGTGCTGCCTCAATAGGGGCGGTTTCTCGTTTTGGCGTTGGCGGCAATGCTGCTCGCCCCAATAATTTGTCCTTGCCCACTGGAACCCATGTTTGCCACGCCGCGCTCCAGCGCAGCAAGCCTGAGGCGCTCAATTCGCCGTCTTTCCTTGATGTTTCGTGCGACGGAGATCCGCCAGCGCTCCCGGAGGATGTGATCGTAGCGGCAGTGGAGGTCGAGGGAGCGTCGGTCGATGAATGCTTGCGCATGGAGTGTTACCTTCACAGGTGCGGCCCTAACAGTTTGATGAGCGCGGGCATCGCCGCTTTGCATTTCTCGGTGAGCGCTGAAATGTTGACTGTGGGAGATGTATCGCAATAGCTCTCAGGTAAAGACCCGCGCGAGTCGAGCGGCAGTGCTTTGAGCACCGCGACAATCAATGGGCCATAGGGGTTCAGCGGCAGATTGTCCATTAGCTCACGCAGCTGGTCGATATCGCGGCTCGTGAGATCTAGCTCAACACGGGTTTTCATTGGTGCTCCTTGATTTCCAACATATGTTGAACTAATACAACAGCGCTTTTCTGACACCATTCGACGGTTGGGTATAATTTATTATAGGCAGCAGCACTGGCAGCATCCCAGGTAGCATCCCAGGTAGCAGCCCAGGCAGCAGCACTGGCAGCAGCCCAGGCAGCAGCA
>Ga0134121_10000640_pt1 | contig 38333 bp, 29 predicted proteins | sample KB301_FD_96463 | JGI IMG/M metagenome (GOLD analysis project Ga0134121, IMG submission 96463) | Terrestrial soil microbial communities without Nitrogen fertilizer from Kellogg Biological Station, Michigan, USA - KB3-0-1 | ecosystem: Environmental > Terrestrial > Soil > Unclassified ...
CCTGCTGGCGTTTCGCACAGTTCCCACAGGCTCGGCGACGGTTAACCAACAAACAACTAAACCGGACAGATCACTTGCTACAAAAACCGGACATTTTCACTTGCTACCGACAGAAGCAGATCGCAAAACAATACGCGAATACCCGATAGTCCATGTCAAAGCTGGTCCAGTACGTTACCTCGGCACCAGCACTCTTCAGCGTGTAGACGAACCAGCGGACGCCTGCTTGCCCGACAAAAAAACCGAGCAGGCCGCCAATCAGGCTGAGCATGACACTCTCAACAAGAACCTGCCGCGCGATTCGCCAGCGGCTCGCACCCAAAGCAGTTCGAACGGAAACTTCCCGAGCCCGCTGAACCGCCCGGGACAGAAGGAGGTTGGCGGCGTTAGCGCATGCGATTAATAAGATGAAGGCGACAGCCCCGAGAATGATTTCGAGCACAAAGGTGTCATCAGGTTCGGCGAACCAATCCATGAACGTCACGACCATTCCGTCGTAGCCTTTGTTGGTGTCGGGATGGTCGTGTGCGATGGCCTGGACGATCCCTTTGACTTCCGATCGCGCTTGTCCGATCGCGACACCATCGCCGAGCCGCCCGAAAACATTCAGATGCCGCCAGCCGTAATCCTTGTCCGGGGACCCGCGTAATGGCGTCCACACCTGCTGCCAGTTAGGAAACTTGAAGCCCGGAGGCATGACGCCGACGATGACGGCTGGATTGGCATCGACGCGAAGCGTGCGGCCGATAACGTCCGCTTTGCCTTCGTATCGCGTCTGCCAGAGCTCGTGCGAAATCAAGGCTGGCACAGGCAGGCCCCACTTTTCATCCGCAGCTGTGAAGTCTCGACCGAGGAGCGGCTTCGCTCCCAGGAAGGAAAACAAATTGGTTGAGACTACTGCTCCGTTATAGCGCTGCGCCGGACCTTCCTTGCCCGACACAACCATGGCCTGTTCCCCAAATGCCGCGATTGCCTTGAACGATTTCGCGCGAGACCGAACATCGTAGAATTCCGAGTAAGCCATGCGCGCGTAACTCGGCGCTGTCGAACCGTCGGAGATGGCAGCCACCACGATTTCCTTCGGATTCGGGAACGGCACTTGCTGCCACCATGCAGCATTGGCGAGAGAGAAGCCGGCGCTGTTCACGCCGATGCCCAGCGCCAGCGTCAGTACGGCGATAAGTGTGAACCACGGGTTCTTCGCCATCATGCGAAGAGCAAATTTCACGTCCTGGAATAAACCCGTCATCTTCTTCTTGATGGCTGAGGCCCATGCTCAGGGTTTCGCGCTACAGCGCTCCCGCTTCGCACGGGCTTGTATTCGCAGCCGCTCATTTTTCTTGATGCCTGCGCCCTATCGGGCTTGCATTCGCAGCCACTCATTTTTCTTGATGCCTGCGCCCTATCGGGCTTGCATTCGCAGCCGCTCATTTTTCTTGATGGCTGCGCCCTATCGGGCTTGCATTCGCAGCCGCTCATTGATTAATGGTCGCCAATGTCGGCAAAACAGTCAGAGCCGCCGAATTCATGCGGACAGGCATAGCACTTGCCACACCATTTCAAGAGTCTTTTATCTGAATGGGTTACGAATCGGGTCGCGGCGACAACCGTCCGCTTTCGGACAGTGAGTGGCCGCCCTTAACGCCCCCACCGCGACATTTCGCCACAGAAACCAACTAGTTCCGAGCTTCTACCGCTTATCCGTGACAAGTCCTCAAACGGCTCTTACAACAATATCCCGCATATCCCGCAACTGAACATTTTCAAGGGGATGCGTTCGATATATACTCCGCCTAATATAAGGAGCCAGCGTGAGTAGGCGCATTTCCCTCTTGATCATCGGTCTGGTGGTATTGACCGCCGTTGCGGCGAGTGCTCCGCAGCCACAGATTTCAACTGCCGATCCTCGTGCGGCGCTGACTCAATACTGTTTTGCATGTCACAACGAACGCGCGAAGACCGCCGGTCTGTCGCTGGAGGGCATGGACACGTCGCAGATTGGACGCGACGCGGAAGTCTGGGAAAAGGTCGTTCGCAAGGTACGTTCGGGAATGATGCCGCCGCAGGGCTCGGCGCGGCCCGATGATGCAGCGCGCGGAAAGCTCGTCTCCTGGCTCACCGGTGAACTCGATCGCGCCGCGGTTGCGCATCCGAACACGGGCCGTCCTTTCCTGCCGCGGCTGAATCGCACGCAGTACGCGACGGTGATACGGGACCTTCTTTCGCTGGAAGTCGATCCCGCGTTCCTGCTGCCTCCCGACGATGCGGCTTATGGTTTCGACAATATAGGCGATGTGCTCGGCGTTTCGCCCGTGTTGCTCGAACGCTACATGGACGCGGCGGGAAAGGTGGCCGCATTGGCAGTCGGCGATCCGGACACGAGTGTGAGCAGCGAGACCTTCCGCATCCGCCAGGACGCCTCGCAGGACATTCATCTGGAAGGTATGCCGCTTGGCACTGTGGGTGGCATCCGTGCGGCCGTGACGCTTCCGCTCGACGGCGAATACGACCTCACGGTACGGATGTTCCGCACGAATCTCGGCGTCACTCGCGGCCTCGAGTACGAGCATGAAATCGAATACGCCGTGGATGGCCGCCGCGTTCACACCTTCAAGATGGGCGGCGAGGAAGATTTTAAAGCGAATCTCGTCAACATGACAAAACTCGGCGATGAGATCGACGAGCGCGGACACATCCGCGTGCCGATCACCGCCGGGCCGCACGTCATCACCGCGACCTTTATCGAGCGGAGCGCGGCCGCCAACCCCACGCGGCTCCAGCCATTCATTCGCAGTTCGACCGATACCCGCGACACTTCGGGCCATCCTCATTTTGAAATGTTCATGGTGACGGGACCGCATAACGCGAAGGGGCCGGGCGACACACCGAGCCGGCGTCAGGTGTTCACGTGCAGGCCGGTGAGCAGCGCCGATGAAGAACCCTGCGCGCGAAAAATCATTACCACGCTGGCGCGCCGCGCCTATCGCGGCGACTTGACCGAGCGAGATACAGAGCGGCTGATGGGGTTCTATCGATCCGGACGCAAGTCCGGCAGCTTCGATAAAGGAATTCAGATGGCGTTGCAGCGCATTCTGGCGAGCCCCAAGTTTGTGTTTCATATCGAAGGCGAACCCGCAGGCGCTGCTGTAAAAAACGGCATCTACCGTATCGGCGACTTCGAACTCGCATCCCGGCTGTCTTTCTTCCTGTGGAGTACGATTCCCGACGACGAACTCCTCCAGGCGGCTTCAAAGGGGACTTTGCGGACGCCTGCAGGTATCGAACGCCAGGTAAGGCGAATGCTGGCCGACCCCAGGGCCGAGGCGCTGGCCTCGAACTTCGCCGCACAGTGGCTGTATCTCCGAAATCTCAAAAACATGCAGCCGCTGTCCGAAGAGTTTCCGGACTTCGACGACAACCTGCGCATCGCTTTCGAAAAAGAAGCGCTGCTGTTTTTCGGCAGCGTTGTGAAGGAAGACCGCAATGTGATGGACCTGATGACTGCGGACTACACTTTTCTGAATGAGCGGCTGGCCCGCCACTACCGCGTCCCGAACATTTACGGTAGCCAGTTCCGTCGCGTCCTGTTGACCGACGACGTGCGGAAAGGGCTTTTGGGTAAGGGAGCCATTCTGATGGTGACGTCGCACACGGACCGCACGTCGCCGGTCGTTCGCGGAAAATGGATTCTGGAGAATCTGATGGGCGCCCCCCCGCCGGCTCCGCCAGTGAACGTACCGCCTCTGAATGAAAATCCCCAGCGGCAGGGGAAGATCCTGACGATGCGCGAGCGCATGGAGGAACACCGGGCGAATCCGATATGCGCGAACTGTCACAAGCTCATGGATCCCATCGGTCTCTCGCTCGAGAATTTCGACGCGATCGGCGCCTGGCGTACGCGTGACGGCGCCAGCGTGACAAATCTGGGAACGCCGATCGATGCTGCGGGCGAACTCCTGGATGGAACCCGGGTGGACGGAGTGGTGGCGCTTCGAAAAGCTCTCGTGAAGCAGCCCGATATTTTCGTCAGTACGCTAACCGAAAAGTTGATGACCTATGCCCTGGGCCGAGGCACGGGCTACTACGACATGCCTGCAATCCGGTCCATCGTGCGAGACTCCGCTAAAACGAATTACAAGTTTTCTTCTCTGATTCTGGGAATCGTGAACAGCACTCCATTTCAATACAGAACCCAATCGGGAGAGGTGAGCGCTGCTCCCACCTCCTCCACAGCGCACTGAAAGGACACACACCGATGCTAAACATGAAGAAGCACATTTCCCGCCGCATGGTTCTTCGCGGCATGGGCGCTGCCGTAGCGCTGCCGTTCCTGGATGCCATGGTTCCGTCGTTTACCGCCTTAGCTCAAACGGCGGCAAAGCCAGTCACTCGCTTTGGAGTGGTTTTTGTTCCGCTGGGTGAACGCCCTGGCTTCTGGACGCCCAAGAAGGTCGGCGCTGATTTCGAGATGACGACGATCCTTCAACCTCTCGAGAAGTATCGGCAGTACATGACGGTGGTCTCCGAACTGTGCAATCCCCTCGATGGGCATGCCGTCAGCGTGGCCGCATGGCTGAGCGGAACCATTCCGTTCAAGACGATCGCGGAGAATGTGAAGGCGGGCATCACGGTCGATCAGATGATCGCGAACAAGATCGGCCAGGACAGTCCCTTCCCTTCTCTCGAATTGGCGACGGAAGATTTCACCGGATGGATCGGCGGATGCGACACGGCCTACAGCTGCGCGTACATGAACACGATCTCATGGAAGAACGCCACCACGTCGCTGCCGATGGAAATCAATCCGCGCGTCGTTTTCGAACGTATGTTCGGGCGGCCCGGCACCCGCGCGCAGCGCCTTGCCCGCATGCAGGAAAATCGCAGCATTCTCGATTCGGTGCGCGAAGACGTGGCCGATCTGGAAAAGAAGTTGGGCACGAAGGACCGCACACGGCTCGAGGATTACCTCGACAACCTGCGTGAAATCGAGGCTCGCATCGAGAAGGCGGAGAAGCAAGCCACAACGAGCGTGACGCTTCCAGACGCGCCGATCGGCATTCCGGAAGCTTTCGACGATCATGCCAAATTGATGTACGACCTGATGGCCGTGGCCTACGAGGCGAACGTCACCCGCGTGGTCTCCTTCATGAAATCCCGCGATGCCAGCCAGCGCGTCTATCCCAACATTGGAGTGATGGAACCGCATCACGCCATGTCGCATCACGGGAACAATCAGGAGAAGATTGCCGGATTGGTCAAGGTGAATACCTACCACATGACCTTGTTTGCGAATTTTGTCGAACGCCTGAAGTCCACGCCCGACGGCGATGGATCTCTGCTCGACCACAGCCTCATTCTCTACGGCAGTGGCATGAGCGAAAGCGACACGCACTCGCGTGTGAATCTGCCCACGCTGTTGATCGGGGGCGCCGGCGGGAAGATGAAGGGCAACCGTCACATTCAGGCCGCGAAGGAAACCCCGATCGCCAACCTTATGGTGTCGCTTGCGAACAAGTTCGATTGCGACGTGGAGAAGTTCGGACTGAGCACAGGATCGGTTGAGATATGAGAAAGGCATGGTTCAGCATCGTTCTGCTCGCGGCCGCAGTTTCCACCGCAGCGCCGCTGGGGCCGCTGCGGCCTTCAGGACTTATCGATGCGATCAAGGCGGGAGACGCCACCGCGATTCGTACCGCGTTGAGGCAACGAGGCGCCAATGTCAACGAAGCTGAAGCCGATGGCACCACGGCTCTCCACTGGGCTGCGCGATCCAACGACCTCGATACCGTCCAATCGCTTTTGCGTTCCGGCGCCAGCGCGAAGGCCGCCAACAGGTACGGCGTCACCCCGTTGTCATTGGCCGCGACTAATGGGAACGCTCCAATGGTTGAAGCGCTGCTCAAGGCGGGTGCCGACGCGAAGAACGCGAACGCCGATGGCGAGACCGCGCTGATGACGGCGGCGAGAAGCGGGAACGCCGATGTGGTGAAAGCTTTGATTGCCCATGGCGCCAACGTCAACGCCCGCGAAAACTGGCAGGATCAAACGGCACTGATGTTCGCCGCGGAGGAAAATAATGCCGCTGCGGTGAAGGCTCTCGTGGAGGCAGGCGCGGACTTGAACCTCAAGTCCAAAGTCTGGAACTTCCCCGAATACAAATACCAGACCAACGGCATGGCGGTCTTCCAATTGCCGCGTGGCGGATGGACCGCTCTGATGTTTGCCGCCCGGCAAAATGCTGCGGATGCCGCATCGATGCTGGCGGATTTGAAGGCCGATATGAACGCTCAGGATCCTGACGGGACGACGGCCCTTCAACTGGCGATACTCAACACTCATTACGACCTGGCGACCATGCTGCTGTACAAAGGAGCGGATCCCAACGTCGGCGACAACTCGGGCATGACGGCCCTCTACGCCGCTGTCGACATGCGTAACCCGGCGGGCATGATGACGCGGCCCAATCCCAAGCTGACGGCCGAGATCGACGCCGGCGAGATGGTGAACGTTCTTCTGAAGCGGGGCGCCAATCCGAACCTCCAACTGAAGAAACCGATCATCGGCCGCCACAACAACCTGCTTGGCGACACCTCTCTCGGAGACGGAGCAACGCCGTTGATGCGAGCAGCGAAGGGTAACGATCTGGTCATGATGCGCGCGCTGCTCGAAGGCGGCGCAGACCCCAACCTGACCCTGGCGGACAAGACGAATGCCGCGATGATGACCGCAACCCTCGACGGAATCAAGTTGATGGTCGAGCATGGCGTGGATGTGAATGCCTTCAACGCCAATGGCGCGACCCTCGCTCACAATGCAGCGGGCCGCGGCGGCACTACCATCATTCGGTTCCTCGCTGAAAACGGCGCCCGCCTCGACAAGAAAGACAAGCAGGGCCGCACGCCCCTGGATATCGCTTCGGGCGGAGGCGGTGGTGGCGGTGGGCGTGGCGCTCGCGGCGGCGGAGCGGCCGGCGCCGGTGGTGCACGAGGTGGCGGCGGCCGCGGCGCTGCCGGTGGCGGTGGCGCGGGCAACGAGACCGCCGACCTTCTGCGTGAGCTGACAGCCAAAAATGGGCAGTAGATTCCTGAAGATCGCTTCGGTTTTTTTCTGCGGCGCTATCGCTGTCGCTGCGGCGCAGCAGCCTGCCCCTGCCCCTCCCAAGAAAATATGGGACGGGGTCTTTAATGCAACTCAGGCGTTACGGGGAAAGGCGGAGTTCGACCAAACCTGCTCGCGGTGCCACAACCTTGCGCTCATCGGGTCCGAGCGCGGACCAGCGATCAAAGGGCCGGCCTTTCTCGCTGAATACGAGAAAGGAACGGTTGCGGACCTGTTCATCAAGATTCGGGACACCATGCCCCAGGGTGGGCCGGGCACACTCAACGAAGACGTGAAGCTCGACATCCTGACCTACATTCTCCAGCAGAATGGATTTCCCACAGGTCCGGCGGAACTCAAGAAAGATTTGAGCCTGCTCTCGGATATCCGACTGGCCAGGAAAGGCATCTGGGATGGCGTTTTTACGTCTGCTCAATCGAGCCGCGGCAAAGCGGCGCTGTCGCAGAACGGCTGCAACGGGTGTCATGGAGCGGAACTTGCCGGAGACCGCGGTCCGTCCCTCAAGGGCGACCGGTTCATCACGGCGTGGGAGAATGGAACCGTCAACAAGTTGTTCTCCAAGATTCGCGACACGATGCCCCCTTTAAACGCCGAGCAGGTATCTCCGGCCACGAAGGCAGACATCGTCGCGTACCTCCTGGAGGTGAACGGTTTTCCTGCCGGTGCGTCGGAACTTCCTCCGGACGCGGCGGCACTCGATGGCGTGCAGATCGTCCGGAAGGGTGCGGAAAACACCGGCGCGCCTAATTTTTCGTTGGTCGAGATCGTCGGTTGCCTGGAACCTGTCGCGAATGGCCGGTGGGCGCTCACGCGGACCACCGAACCCGTCGCAACCAAGGAAGCTTCACCGACTCCCGCGGCCCTGAAAGCCGCGGAGAGCGCTCCACTGGGCTCTGGACGATTCGATCTCGTCAGCCTCTCACGCACCCATCAGGCAGAATCGCATCGTGGACACAAGATGGAGGCTCGCGGCCTGCTCTACCGCGATGCGTCCTACGCGGAGATCAACCTGACGTCACTGAGCATGGTCGCCCCGAGCTGCGGAAACTGATTCTCAAGAACTGGGCTGCGTCACCGATTTCGGCGCGGCCTGTAAAGAACCGCCGTCGATCGCTCTATTTTTTAGGTTGCACAGCCCCGACACGCGCCGGCCGGTGCCGGTCGGCGCGTGTAACGTGTCCTTAGAAACTCAAACGAAGTTGCGCCTGGAACTGACGGCGCAGATCGGACTTCGCAGTGGCCCCGGTGATCAGGCCGAAGTTGGTGGCGTTGATATTCGTAAGAGGCGTAGCCGGCTCCGGATGGTTGAATACGTTCGTCGCGTCCACACGGAATTGCAGGCTCTTGGTTTCGCTGAGCCTGACCGACTTGGCGAGATTCGCGTCGAAGCGCCACCGTCCCGGCCCTTCCACCGAGTTCAAGCCAACAGTGCCCCGCTTGCCAGGAAGAGGATTCTGGAGAAGAACATGGCCGCTGGCATCCGCGACGGCGTTCAGCGTGCATGCGGTCCGGAGGGTTTGCAGCGTTGTGACGCTCGCGCACTGCGGATCCGGGACTTGTGTCAAGGCGCCGCCCATAAAGTAATTCCCGCTGTTGGAACCCGCCGGAAACAAAACTTTCCCGGCTTTGTGGAACGATCCAACAATATCCGCAACCCCGTTGGCATAGAGCATGCTTTGGGCGTTGATGCTCAGGGGCGCTCCGCCGTTCAAGTTCACGATCCCACTCATCGACCAATCCTCGAGGATTCGTGCGATGGTCCCGTTGCTGTTGCTGAGGAACCGCTTGTTGGGTCCGATTGGCAGCGTGAACGTTCCGTTGGTCCGGAAGTCATGTGTGCGGCTGTCGGGGAGCAACGCATAATCGGCATGCCGGTCGGCGGGGTCCGTATAGGTGCGCCCAACCTCTCCGGTGATACCCAGGTTCTTGCTCCAGGTGTAGGTGGACTGTACTCGGATCCCCTGGGTGGGCCGCAGCGTGAACGCCGCTTGCATGGAGTGGTAGTTGTTGCTGTTCATGCTTGCGATCATGTAGGCGTTGGCGAACTGGGGATTGGTCTTGATAAAGTTCTCCGGGAATTTGTTATACCGGAGCACCTCGCCCTGGACGCCGGCTGGAATGAACGGCAAGTTCTGGTTGCCGGTCACGGTGGTGACGTAGTTCAGAGTGTTGAGGGTGTCGGCGAGTCCCTGATAATTCCCGTTGGCGAGATTGGACCGGAACCGCGTGTCTTGCCGCAGGTGCAACGCGCCCGTTTGCGGTACGCCGTTTAACGGTGTCCCGACTGGCCCAAATCCAGCGCCGGCGATGTTAATTCCGTTGAAGATACTGTCCAACAATGCCGACTCCCCGCCACTTCGCGCGGAATCGAATGCCTCCTTCAATCCGTTGTACAGGAAATTGGACTGGTCGACGGGCAATGCGACATTCCACTGCTTCCGGCCCAGGGTGGCCAGATATCGGAGATCCAAGGTCATGTTCGACCTCACACTCCGCGTTACCGAGAGCGTCACGTTTTGAACGTAGGGGTTCACGAGGCCCGGCTGTGGTACGTAAATCGTCTGCGTCCGGTCCGAGAGGGGAACGGGCTGCATGGGTTTTACGATCTGGGGTACAGGAATCAAGGATGGCAGCTTCGTCAGGTCGAGGTACGCGTTGGCGCCGCTGTCCCCCAGATAAGATGCCGACAGCGTGCTGCCTGGTGTGACTTGTGTCTGGGTAAGCGAATTAAAGGAGGGGGTCCCGTTATAGGTCATCTGATATCCGCCGCGCACCGTCGTCTTCCCGGCGCCAAACCAGGGAACCTGCCAGGCAAAGCCGACGGCTGGACCGAAATTGTTCCAGTCGTTCGGGAAATACGTTTTGCCGGGATTCGGAGAGTTCTTTCCGACGTATTCGAACACCGTCTGTTCGCCGCGGATTCCAGGTTTCATCCAACCGTCCCAGCCTCGCCCTGAGACTCCGAAGATGGCCTCCGGTCCTCCTGTCGGGAGGGGCATCATGCCGAAACCATCGTACAAGGACCCGTAATAATCCCAGCGCACGCCGAGGTTGAGCGTGAGACTCCTCAGCACCTTCCAATCGTCTTTGAGGAAGAAGCTCAACTCATTCCGATGTGTGTCGCGGGCTCGCTGAGGGAATGTCTTGAAATCCTCATAGGCATCCAATTTTTTGGGATCCTGCATGTAATAGTACTGCGTCACCTGGCTTAGCGACCCGGCGAGAAAACTCAGCAGATTCCGCATCCTCTGGTTGTTTCCCGTGGTCGTTGTGCCCCCGAGTCCGGGCATGTTTGTCGTACTGATTGCGCTTGCCGATATCGGTGCTCCCGATGCATCGCCGCCGACAGCGCGCGGCGTGCTTGTGACCGCGATACCCGCGTCGTATCCCAGGGAGTTGGACCTGCGGATTTCGCCGCCAAACTTCAAGGCGTGCTGGCCCCTCGTCCAGCTGAGCGAATCCGCCCACGACCACTGATTCGTAATATCGTTGTAAGCGGATGTGGTATTGAGCGGCTGGTTGGTCTGGAAATTCACCTGGCCCGTCCCGAGCCCTATGAATGTTGGGTATCCGCCATAGTTAGGAAAGAATGCCTGCGCCGCCGGACCGCTTTCAGGGTCGTTGAGTCCCATGAAGCTGTTTCCGCCGGTGCGCCGCATGCCCATGCGGGCCTCGTTGACAATGTTCGACGAAAGCGTCGACGTGAAATTGAGCGACAGAATCTGTGGCTTCCGGAAACGTCCACCCCGAAAACCTCCTGGCCATGCCTCAAAGTTCGCGATGCCGTAGGAGTGCTCATACGTATAGCTCCCACTCAGCTTGTGCCTTGCGTTGAAGTTGTGATCGATCTTGAAGTTGATCTGCTTCCGCGCGAGGTTGTCCGGACGATTGAGCCCTTCATTGTCGAGTGAGAAGATACTCTCGTTGCCGTTGCGTTCGTTACGGACCCACTGATGGCCCGCCGTATTCAGGCCATCGCCGACCTCATAGTTGTTCGGCAGCGGCATGACGCCCATGAGCTTGGATACAAATCCAGTGGAATCCCTGGCCCTGCGGTTCGTATCCCAGGAATTACCCTGAACCACAGCGTCGGAACAATCCGATTGGGTGGGAACGTTCGTGAGAGGGCCGAAGACACTGGCGTAACGAAGAGTGCCCGTGAACGGCGTGCCGTTCGGATTGGTTGCCGGCTTGAGCGGATTACCAAGCCCGTCCACCACGGCAATGGTCGGAGTAGCCGTACCGGCCTGAGTGCTCTGAAGGGCGTTTCCGTTATTCCACGTGTCGTAGTACCGGAAAATGCCATTCCGTGCGCACGGCGTCAGCACTATCGGGTTTGGAGTCGTCCGTATGTTGACAAGGGATTGATCCCACAGCGCGAAGAAGAACGTTTTGTTTCGGACGATCGGTCCGCCATAGCTAACCGTGAAATTGTGTACGTTGTGCCAATCCGGTGCTGTGGGCTTCCACTTGCCGGTCATGGGATCGACATCATTGTTGTTGTTCCAGGTATTGGCATCCAACGCGCTGTTTTTGGCGTTCCACGCCACACTTCCGCGAAACTGATTGCTTCCGGACCGCGTTAGAAACTGGAGCTGTGCATTGCCGCGCCCCATTTCGGCATCCACGGGCGCGACAACGATTCTTATTTCACCAATCAGGTCCGGACTCATATGGGTCGCCGTGAGAGCGTTGGCTGTCCACCGCGATCCACCCGCCGCATCAACACCGTCCCGCTGGATATTCGTTGTACCGAAGCCCTCCAGGCCGGCAAAGCTTGCGCGAACGCCGTTGTCCTGTACAGTGACACCGGGGATCAAACGATAAAAATCCATCACGTCGTTGCTGACAGTGGGCAGAGCCTGCACGCTGTCTCGGGAAAGCACGCCGCCAACCGATGAACTCGACGTCGACAACAGCGTGTCCGCTGCTACGGTGACTTCAACCGCCGTGTTTATGCCGGCCAGGGTCAGCGTAAAGTTTAACCGGACCCTCTCGGCGTTCCCGAGTTGAACGTCTGTGAACGTCCTCGTCTGAAAACCAGGCAGCCCCGCCCTCACGCTGTACATTCCAGGCAGCAAGCTGGCAAGGTTGTACGCCCCGGCTTCATTGGTGATCACTGTCGTGACGACTCCGGTGCCATTGTTCGTGGCCGTGATTGTGGCGCCTGGGATTAAGGCCCCTGATGCATCCTGAACGGTTCCGCTAACCGTAGCACTGGTAGATTGACTGAATGCCCGCACGGACAGCACCAGAGACAATAGCCCGACGGCAAAGACAACTCTGCGCATGGTTTTCCCCTCCATTTGGTGTGTTTCGTGAAGGCATTAGTTCACGGGCTTTAACCCGTGTCAAGGTAAGAAGGGGTCCGCGCATCTGGTGAATCTGTCTGTCTTTCTTGTTCATAACATTCTCCTCTTTGGCGGGGGGCTTCCAAATCAGGATTACCGAGATCGGAGTCGCCCCGGCATTTTCGGCCGGGACGTGGATCAGGAAGCGCCATCGGCGCTGACATCTCCTGGCGGCTCGGACCCTACCTCTTTTTTACCGTGCAGGATCTTCCTTCCTCAAACGGATCGATTGCGGTGTTTTGCCTCGACATACTCGTCATCGCGGATGAACTCAATAGCTTGTTCGGAGATTCAAAATCCTCGGCGATACGGGAGTGAGCAAGAGTGAACTGACTCATGAAGCACCCCGAGCTATAAGCATAGTGACACGATCTTCCGTCGTGAAATGCTGGCGAGAGTTCGAGGGTGTGCCTTCGGCCCGAGCCACCGTCAAAGATGAAGTTGCCTGCGTTGCTTTACAAAGGCCTCACTAGCGACTCGAACAAGATGAGGTAACGTTATGAATAGAATATTGTTTTTGTCTCTGATTGTGGCTCTCCTCGTTTTTCCCTCCTCGGTGTCCGCACAGGGGAGGGACCGATTTGCAGACAGCACCCTGAGGCAAGGGACTAACGTGCGGGTGCGATTCCAGGACAACCTGGACTCCGACAGGAACCGGAATGGAGATCAGTTTCAGGCTATTCTGGATCAGGACCTGGTTTCGAATAACGGCCGCCTCCTGGCTCGCACCGGAAGCACTGTCTTTTTTCGGCTGGTCGACGTTCAGGCAGGGCCCTCCGGGAACCGCTCTCGCGTATCCCTGACGGTGACCGGCATTCAGGTCGATTCCTCTGTCATCCCGATCGAGACCAGCCTGGTCACAGTCGGGACCGCCCCGAACAGGAATCAGACGCTCAACTTCAGACTCATGCAGAACATTAACTTCGATGGGAGCGGCGATCACGGCGTCGCGGGCCGAGGGGGGACTATCCGAATTGATATGATTGCCCGCGAACTCGATAGCCGAGCCCAGCACCTGTTTGAAGCAACCCGCAGCGTTCGAGGAGAAAACCGTGCGTTCAGGACGTCGGAGATCTACTCCGCCCTGGAACGCTTCGCTAATTCCACCCGGACTTTTTCACAGAGTCGGGACTTCAGAAACGCAGCCGCGCGGCAAGCCGCCAGCAGCCTGGTCTCCCAGGCCGAACAGATCTCAGGGCTCATGGCTCGCGAGGATGGCGCATTTCGCTTCCTGAATGAGTGGCAGATGGTCGAGGAGCAGGTCGGGCCGCTGGCCGACAATTTCGGGCTGCGATACACGCCTACGCGCGAGCTAGGGCGCGGCCCCCGGCCTCGGCTCTGACAGGAGCACGGCCGGCAACCTTCATTGACGCGGCCGTGTCGACGGCGCTGATTTTATTTGCTTCCAGCCGAGGAGATTGAAGTAGCCAACGCAGAAGTCCGCGCGTTCGGAGATCGCGAGCGTATCTCGAAGCGCTGGAAGCAACGACTGATCGATGTTGTCGAAGATGCGCAGCATTCTATGATCTGACGCCTGGGTCCGCCCTCAGCGCGAGGGTTCCTTGTGCGGCGCTGCGATGCGATAAAGCTTCGTCGCGGTCCGAATGATCAGGCTATCGCTGATTACGGCTGGGCTGGCGAGCGTCATTTCGCCGAGTGAGTTCCTGCCCAGTAGCTTGAACTCCGGGCCGGCTTGCATCATTGATCGCCGACAATCAGCGGCGAGGGGTAGGCGGAAGCGAGCGTCGGATTTGACCACGCGACAAACGTGTTGCTTGTCTCGCCGGTCTTGAGCGAGATGTCGCCCGAGGCGCCCGGTTTGATCGCGTACACGGGCCTCAGAGGATCGGTAAAGTAGCCCGAGCTTACAAACACCAGGCCGTGGGCGGCGATCGGCGTGACGGCGTGAATCGACGTCATCCCTTTCAATTCCCAGAGCAGCTTTCCGGTAGTGTCGTACGACCGTACTTTGCCGGTCCCTGTAGTCACAATCTCAACCCGCTGATCGTTCTGCCACACGAACGGCGTGGACCAGTTCGATCCCTCATCGCGGCTGGTGCGCCATAGCTCGGCGCCAGTGCGGGCGTCAAACGCGGCAATATACGAGTCGCTACGCGTTGACGCCAGTTTTTACCGAAACGGAAGCCCCTGGAGATCTCCAGGGTGTGCGGGTTTGGGACACACTTGTTGCAGGCGGCGGCCCCGAATTCAGCCGGTCCGGCGAATCTTAAGTTTTGTAAAGGTTGCTGGGAAATCCTCGCTTGAATACGGGATTTGAATTAAGACACATCTTGAGAATGTTTAGGACCGTCCTCATCGTAGACGATCAAGGAAAGCATGAGATCCATTTACATTAAAATCCTGCTGTGGGGACTTGTGTCGCTGACGGTCTGTATTGCCGGGTTCGGGATCGTCAGCAGCTACGTCTTTTATCAGATGGTCGGCAAGGACAGTGTTTTCGAACGTATGAACGCATTGCAGCTGCAAGAGGCGAGGGACGTCTACGAATCCCAGGGCCCCGCTCAGCTTGCGGCACACTTCGAAAGAGCGAACATCATCATGGGAGGCCATCGTTATCTCACAGACATGCACGGTAAGGACCTGATTACGGGAGAAGACCGATCGGCCCTCGTTTCGCGTTTTCAGGGCCGCTGGGGTGTTCTGCAAACTCAGGGGAACCAGATCGCCCTGGGGTTGGCGTCCGCGGACGATCGCTATCGATTGGTCGTTTTGGCGGACTCGCCCTACAACATGCGCGACTATATTCCCTACTACCTCCCCATTCTGCTGCTGCTCGCGATTTCATGTTGGTTGCTCGCATGGCGTATTGCTTCCCCGCTTCAATCTTTGGTCAGTACTCTCGACCGGTTTGGCCGGGGCGATCTCGCGGCGCGCGTAAACTCAAGCCGGCATGATGAAATCGGCGAATTGGGCGCCGCTTTCGATCGAATGGCCGAGCGAATCGGAATGCTTTTGACAGCGGAGCGCCGCCTGCTGCAGGACGTTTCGCATGAACTTCGATCGCCTCTCGCCCGCTTGAGTTTTGCGGCGGAACTGGCGGGAACGGCGCAGGACCGCACCGCCGCAGTAAGCACAATAAAAAAGGAAATTCAGCGCCTGACCGAATTGGTCGATGCCTTGCTTCAAACAACACGCTCAGAAGGTGAACCCCAGGCAATCAGCGAGGAAGACGTCGAACTGGCATCCCTGCTTTCTGAGATTGTCGAAGACTGCAAAGTCGAGGCCGAAGCTCACGAATGCCGCATTCGCCTGCAGGGGCAACCGGCAATCCTGCAAGGCGAGCGGGAGGTACTCCGCCGCGCCGTTGAAAATATTGCAAACAACGCGATTCGGTACAGCCCCCAGGATTCGACGATTGACATCGCATTCGGCGCCGACGATCGTACGGCTCATATTTCCATCAGGGATTATGGACCGGGAGTGCCGCAGGATTCGCTCAACAAAATCTTTGAGCCATTCTTCCGCGTGGACGATTCTCGGAATAGATCCACTGGCGGTGTTGGCCTCGGACTCGCCATCGCGCATCGGTCGATCGTTTCGCACCACGGCCGCCTTTGGGCGGAAAACGCAAATCCCGGACTCATCGTCAAAATCGAGCTCCCGCTTCTGGTTTACAAAACTTAAGTTTGGTTACCCTGGATTTTGGCGCATTCTACGAATACCCAAGTAAGAAGGCGATGTATCCGCCTCTGGTGGGGGGCCAAATTGCAACCGCACTCCTCTGGTATTCTCAATCGACTTTTATGCGTTGCCGGAACTGCTGGTTTTCATTGCAGACAAACTCGATCGGCTCTTCGTCGGACACAAAGCGCTGATTGATGCGCACGGTGAACGGCTTGGTATAGGACTTTGAGTCCTCGACGGTCACGTTGATTTCGAGCTTGCCGAACATCGGCCGGCGAAAACGCTCCGTGAAGCGCGCCTGCTCGCTGTAGGGACTGCCGCGCACATCGAGCCAGCCGTCACTAGGCCCGGTTTCTGCGCCGCGCAGATTGTTCGTTTCGACGACCAGCGTGTCGCCTTCCCAGCGGCCGACCGAGTAGCCATACCACCAGGGCTGTGGCTCGCCTTGCGGCGGGAGGCGACGGCCATCGGTATAGATGTAGCGCAGCCCGTAATTGGCTTCGTAGAGAATCACGATCAGGTTCGTCGTCTGGACAATCTTGCGCGGTTGCGGCTGCATGTGGAATTGGGTGATGCCCATCGGCAGGCAATTCGCGTCGGGGTTGTCTTTGTTATTTGTCGCCATCCGGTCCTTCTTGAGTTGCGCCGCCCATGATGTGAGCGGCAAACCTCCCGGAAGATTCGCGCCGATGTCGAAGAATGTAGCAAGCGGCGGTGAGTTCGGATCCGCAGGGAATGGCGTGGCGGGCGGCTCGACAATCACGCCGCCGGAATCCGCCGGTCCACGCGCGACAACGCCCGCGAGTTCCTGCGGCAACGGATCGCGGTCGCCCCTCACCCAGTCGCCGGAAAGATCGGGCTTGCCGTCTGCGGTCCGCGGTGGTCGACCTTCCATCTGCACGCGGCCTTGCGAATCGCGGGGAATGCCGGGCTCCTTATACTTTGGCCACTGAGCCGGAAGCGAACTGGAACACGAAATCAAAACTGCAATCAGAGCGATGCGCACCTTCATTGTGTTTCTCCCGTCACTGCCCCTGGCTCGAAGCGGCAAACAGCTTCTGTCCGGTGCTCGCCAACGTTACGGCTCTGGCATTGGCGTGAGTGCTGCCGTCTTTTGCCCGGCTTCCCTCCACAGTGACGACGTCGCCGGTTGTCATGGACTTTCGGGTCCAGCCTGCCCGCATTAATCCATTCGGGCTGCCCATCTCGACGCCCCAGTTATTGACTTTGCCACTGTCGTCTTTCACATCGATGTAAAACCAGACGTGAGGATTCAGCCATTCGATCTTCGTGATCGTACCCTTCAGATTGACAGCCTTGTTGGCATCGAATTCCGCAGCGAACGAATGATGCGCTGTGGCCGGCGCCGTGAGCGCCAGGACGCCGAGAGCTGTGAGAAGAACGCGGATTGTTTTGATCATGCGTGCAGTTTACTTCCAGACAATCCGTAGACACACAAAGCTTTTTTACGAATCTTAAGACTTGCGCGGGGCCTTCCTGTTAGAGGATAAGAGGTCCAGGCAGCTGACATTCGTCAAAAGAGGCCGCTGTTTGGGGGCGGCTCGAAGGAGGCCTATGGGTATCGCATCCAGTGACCTGGAGGTAAAAGCCGCACGCAAGGCATGCAGTGGCTGCAAGCAGTCCGGCTTTGGACGGGAAATCTGGCGCTACGTGCTTGAGTTGTATACGCACACGAAACCGGTCTGCGCACGGTTGGGCTGAAGCGCTCCCAGAGGTGCCGAAATGAATGTGAAACCCGGATGGAAGGGGAGGCTATACGAGGATTTTGAAATCGGTGACGTTTACGAACACCCCCTCGGCCGAACAATCCTCGCGGCCGATAACACGTGGTTCACGCTTTTGACGATGAATACAAACCCGATTCACTTCGACGCGAACTACGCATCGAAGACGGAATTCGGCAAGCCGCTTCTGGACTCTTGTCTGACCTTGTCCATCGTTACGGGTCAATCGGTAACCGATCTCTCCCAGAACGCCGCCGCCAATCTGGCGTGGGACGAAATCCGGCTTCCGGCACCGGTTTTCGAAGGAGACACGATTTACTCCAGGAGCGAGATTCTCGATAAGCGCGAATCCAGGTCACGTCCAAACGTCGGGATCGTGCGCGCGAAGACCACGGGGCTGAATCAGCACGGCACAGTGGTCATCGAGTTCAAGCGCACGTTCATGGTCTACAAGCGTGGCCACCTGCCAAATCGCACCGAGGAAAAGTAGTGCGCCTCATTCGAAGCCTCTTGTTCGCGCCGGCCAACCGGCGGGAGATGCTCGAGAAGTTCCCCAGATATCCCGCCGACGCTGTTGCGATCGACCTCGAAGATGGGACACCGGAAAGCGAAAAGGCAGCCGCACGCGATCAATTGCCGGACATTGTTGCCTACCTGAGGGAGCAGCAATTGAAGTCAATCCTACTGATCCGCACGAATGGGCCGGGATCTCCTCACTTCAAAGCGGATATCACGGTGGCTCTCAGAGCATCCGTCGACGGTATCATTGTGCCCAAACTCGAGACAGCGGCGGAACTGGCGGCGTTCGAGGGTGCCACGCCGATCATCGGGATTATCGAAACCGCGCGAGGTGTGGCGAATGTAGAGGTATTAGCGGACCAGCAGAGGGACCGCCTCGCCGCTCTGGCATTCGGAGCCGAAGACTTTATCACCGACATCGGGGGCCGCCGCACAGTGGATGGGCTTGAAGTCTTATATGCGCGATCTCGCGTGGTCCTCGGCGCCAGGCTCTCTGGCCTGCAAGTGTTGGACCAGGTTTTCACGATGATCAGAGACGACGCAGCATTTCGCCGCGATGCCGACATCGGCCGGCAACTGGGCTATGGGGGCAAGATGTGTATTACCCCGCGCCAGGTTGAACTGGCGAATGAAGCCTTTTCGCCCTCTGCCGAGGAAGTCGACCGAAGCCGGCGACTCCTCCAGGCATACGAAGCTTCGCAGGCGGACGGCCTCGGCGTCATTGAGTTCGAAGGCAGCATGGTTGACGAACCCTTGCTGAAGCGCGCGCGTGCAATCCTTCGATTATTTGGGGTTCTCTAGAGCAAGCCCGGTTTGACAGTGGCTTTGCAAGTCGCGGATACTAGCACCAGTGTGCGACAGGGCACCACCGGCCCGCGGCAAGGGAACAAATCCCACCTGCTTGGATTCGGCTAACGTGCTTTGAATCTTCTTTCAGCCTGTATCAGCGGGTCACAGGCGCTCATGAAAGGAGATACCATGACCGCATCGAAGCTTCCCGATCGCCCCTCGCTGGAATCCTTGCGCAAGCAAGCCAAGAAACTGACGCGAGATATCGCTGCCGGCGATGCAGACGCCATCGCCCGGGCACGTGCTCAATTGCCTCAAGCCGAGCTGCCGTTGTCACAGCGGGATGCCCAGCTGGTGCTGGCGCGCGAATATGGGTTTCCAGGGTGGAAGGACTTGCTTGAAGAAGCAAAACAACGCCTCGGCAAAGGACTCGAGTGGGCCGTATCCGAAGCCCGCCGCCGCATACATGACAACGACACGGAACGTCTGCGGCAACTGTTGGGGGAATATCCGGCGCTATTGTCGTGGAAGGCAGATGAAAACGACGGCGGCTTGCTCAGAATGGCTACCGGCTCCTACGGAGACAGCGGCGACAATTTCCGCGAGGAGCACTTCACGCGCAAAGAGTGTGCCGAACTTCTGCTCGATGCCGGCGCGGTGGTCGCGCCATCGGTATGCGATGGCCTCATCCGTTCCCGCGCCAGAGGCTTGATCGAACTTTTCCACCGCAGAGGCCTTTTCCCCCGATCACTCAAGTTCTTTGCCGCGCTCGGCGACATCAATGGCGTTCGCGCATGTCTCGATACGAAGGCCGACGATCTTGCGGCGGTGAACGAAGCGTTCATGTATGCGTGCCATCTCCAGCACGCGACTGCAGCGGCGCTTCTGTTGGATCGGTCCATCACGCTCGACACCGAGATGGGAAGGCGGATCGATGACGGGCTGGGACGTTCCGCATTTATCCAGTACTTCATCGCGAACAAGCCCGATGTTCACAGCGCCGATGTCCTTGCGCCCTGGCAGGCTTTTGTGAAACAACAGATCTCTCGTGCGCTGCACGAGGGAGACCTGACGTTCTTTGTTGATGGACTACGCCGCGACGAATGGCTGCTGTCAGACGAACAGGTGGAATTCCAGGTCGGGCTGATCGGGGCGGCGGTGCTCAACGATCGAGGAGCTTTCATTACCGCGCTTCTTGATCTCGATCCCGCTTTGCTTCACCGTCGCGTGCCACCGCCATCGCAGGCCATTGAATTCGCGTTCACCTATGTGAAGACCCCTATGCTTCCGCTGCTGCTGCGGCTCTGGCCGCTGCCCGACGATCTGCCGCACGCTGCCGGCAGCGGGGACCTCGCGCGCGTGAAACGCTGGTTCGCTGCGGATGGCAAACCTGCACTGGGGGACCTCGGAAATCATTTTCCCATTAACAATGATCATTACTGCTCGGACTTCGTTAGCTGGTTCGGCGAGCGCCCCAATGAGCAGCGGGTTCTCGACACCGCGCTCGCATGGGCGGTCCTCAACAACCACTTCGAGATCGCCGACTTTCTTCTCGCGCACGGCGCCGATATCAATACGAACTGGTGCTCGCATGAGCCGGCCAGCATCCTGCATGAATTGGTGTGGTACAAGAACTACGAAGCCATGCAATTCCTCATCGATCGCGGTATCGACATGAGTGTCAGGGACTATCGCTGGAACGCTACCGCCGAAGGTTGGGCACGAGTCGCCGCGAAAGACGAGAAGCTGGGGCAGTTCCTGCACGAGGCGCAACAACGGCGGGAGCGGGCATCGCACTGAAGCGACCAGGGGATCAATAATAGGCGCCTCGGCAAGTCCGACCTTTTCAATGTGACACCGAGGCGTTGCTCTCCGCCCTCCTGCGGGAGATCGATCGTCATGCCAAGATATCGATTTCCCGCAATCCCGGTCGCCTCCGGCTTCGCGCCTGAGCAAGCGGCTTGTCGCATTGCTCCCCGGATGCCAGCTCCGGGGAGTCTCCAGTGACAATCGGGCAATGACTCGCGATAACCGCCGAAGGTTTACGAATTGCACGCCGTTGCCCGCGTCGGCATCACGGAGATGTGACCTCGAGCCGCCCACATGCGGTTCACACTACGGGTAGCCGGTCATACGGCAACTGGCCGGAGGGTGGGTGGGCAGCGCACACATTTCGCACGAGGACCTGTAGATTTTCCGGATTGTTACGCCCGTTTGCAGACCGACACTATTCATGTCTTAGAGCGACAACAGGATCAACGCGCATCGCGCGGGCGGCCGGAATCAGGCAGCCGAGCATAGCGGACACGACCAACGTCGCGGATGCGGCGACGATGGTGATGGGGTCATTAGGTGAGACCTTGACGAGTTGGGATTTCAGGAGGGGCGTGACGGCGAAAGCCGCAGGGATACCAATGGTCAAACCAATATTCACCGGAAGCATGCCTTGCTTGAACACCAGCATGAAAATGTCCCGTGCGGTTGCGCCCATCGCCGTCCGTATGCCGATCTCCTGCGTCCGCCGACTCACCCCATGCGCGACGACGGCGTATAGGCCGACCGTCGCGAGCAGGAGCGCCGTCGCGGCAAAGATCAGGAATAGCGCGGCGTTGATGGCATTTGACCAGTGATCGAACGCCAAACTGTTCGTCAGCACACTAGGACCTTCGATCGATCCAAGACCCGAACCGATGACGAGATCGGCATCGATTGCCTGAATCTCACGCCGAAACGCTGTGACGAGACCTGCGGCGGGAATCTGAGTCCGGCCGATAATGTTCATGCGCCGGCCGGGTTTCTGCCGAAACGGCACATACACGACAGCATCGACTGTCTGCCCATTCAAGTCCTTCTGAACAATGTTCGGCGCGATGCCGACGACGGTCCGCCACGAGTCTGGCGTCGTTCCCTCAAACAATCGGAAGCGTTTTCCAAGGGGGTCTTCGCCGGGCCACATCCTGGTCGCGAACCGCTCGTTTACGATGGCCACCGGATCCCCTGCAGGAGTATCGACGTCCTCGAATGCGCGTCCAGAGAGCATCTGTGCTTCCACCGTCCGGAAATAACCCGGGCTGATGACCATTGTCGATACGGTTGGTCGGCGTCGTTGATCGACGGTCGGCGCGCCCGCAAGCTCGTACGCGAAGTCCGATGTATGGAGTCCTGGAAGGCTGTTGGCGAGGGCAACGGACTCCACGCCCGGGAGTGCTTCGAGATGCGCGGTGAGACGATCGAAGAAATCAACTGGCGCGTCTGCGCGCGGATATCTGTCAGGGAGCAGGGTTACGGATGCCGTGATGATGTTTGTAGTTTGCACTCCGAGATCCGCCGTGTAGACATTCAGAAAGCTTCGGATCATCACGCCCGCTCCGGCGAGCAGCACGACGGCCAGCGCCATTTCGCCGACAACGAGCAGGCCGGACACGTGTCTTCCACGCCGCCCGCCGGCGGCACCGCGGCCGCCATCCTTCAACGTGGCGTTGACGTCGAGTTTGGAGAGCCGCCTAGTCGGCGCCAGCCCGAACAGCAATCCCGTGCCGATCGAAATCCCCACGAGATAGGCAAACACGCGATAATCCATGGCGTAGGACCACTGGTTGTAAGAGCTTGGGGGACTCGCCACCAGTTCGTAGATCCGTACGCTCCATGCTGTAATCAGCCAGCCCAAAACGCCACCCACGGCAGACAGCATGACGCTCTCGACGAGAAGTTGACGAATGATCCGCCAACGCCCTGCGCCAAGGGCAATGCGGACCGACATCTCGCGTGACCTTACGACTGCGCGACCCAACAGAAGATTTGCGAGATTGGCGCAGGCGATCAACAGCACGAAACCGACTGCACCCCACATCGATCCGTAGATCGCCGTCGCATCTGGGCCGACGAAGAACTCGGTGAAGTTCTTGACCACAGGAACGATGTCCTGATTTGAAAGCGGGTAGGCGCTCGACAGCCGCTTTCCAATGGCGTCCATTTCTGCGCGAGCGCTCTTAATGGTGACGCCCGTGGCCACGCGGCCAAAGGCGAACCAGAAGACACGGGCTTGTCGCTGTTGGCGGAGATCGGGGGGCGGCTTCATCGGCATCCAGAGATCTACCCTGTGATGCGGGAAGTCAAAGCCACGGGCCATTACGCCAATCACGGTCCTTGGTGTGTCATTGATCCGGACGATCCGACCGACGATGCTGGGGTCCTTTCCGTACCGGCGTTCCCAGAGGCCATAGCTCAGAATCGTCACTGGTTCGGCATCCGGCGCCTCATCGAAATCCGCAAAATCCCTTCCGAGGATTGGTCTGTGATCTAGCACGCGGAAGGCATTGGCGCTCAGTTGGGTCGCATCGTAAGTCTCCGGAAGGCCGCTTCCATCACGGAGGCGTATTCGGAGACCGCCATTGCTGACAAGAGCCATCCCCTCGAACGACTTCGCCTGAGCTCGCCAGTCCTCGAAATCGGGAAAGGACACACAACAAGCGGTCCCCTTCCGGCTGTCGATGTACAGGATGCGATTATCCGGGTCTACACGCGGGAATCCCTCGAAGAGCATCGCGTTCGCCACCGTGAAGACAGTTGTATTGACTCCGATGCCGAGAGCAAGAATCGCTACGGCAACCGCAGTGAAGCCTGGATTTTTTCGAAGGGTCCGTGCCGCAAACGTAAGATCCTGAACAATGCCTTCCATTGCCATCATTCTTTAACCTGATCAGTCTTTAGTTTCTGCTCGATCAGATTACGCCCGGCTAGGGCTCTTTTCGTCATCGAAGTGTCACGTATTTGCAATGTTTGTCAATCCTAAGTCCGTAAAGTCGGTATTCCGTTCATTGAGCGGGGCCGAAGCTCCGGCCCCCTTCAAGTCAAGTCGTTGGTTCGATGCCGATCCGATCGTTGACCGCCTCTCGGAGCCGTTGCTTGCATCCAAGATAACGCTCTGTCGTTTGTACGGAGACATGGCCGAGCAAGAACTGAATTTGTTCCAGCTCGCCGCCTGCTGCATGACAGAAACGCGCGCACGATCGGCGTAGGTCGTGGGGAGCGAGTTTTGGGATCCCCAACTTCATGGCGTAGGTCTTAACAACGTGCCAGACCACTTTCTCGGTCATCCCCTCACCCCAAGTAGTTCCGGATCGGCACACGCACCTGAATAATCTTCCCTTGAGGATGCTTGCTGCCTGGAACCAATCATCGAGGAATCGCTTTACCCATTCCGGAACTGGCACAGTTCGAATGTGCCCGCCCTTGCCGATCAAATCGACTATGGCCCAATGGTCCTCTCGACGTTGAAGGTGATCGAAGGTAAGGTCTGCCAACTCGCGACGTCGCAGGCCACAACCCAACAAGACGGCGATGATTGCACGATCTCGCTTGCCCTTAAGCGTCTCAGCATTAGGAAACTGCCAGAGAGTACGAACCTCATCTAGCGAGAGCCAATTTCCCAAGCGCACTCCGAGCTTCTTCAGTCCCTTTACGCGACGGATGCCGGCAGCGAGTTCGGGGCTCAACAATCCTGCGTCGGCCGCCTCGTAGGCCAGCCTCCGGACCGCGGCAAGTCGCACATTGATAGTGCCCGGAGCAAGACTCCGAGACTCCAAATGGTTTCGGTAGCGCATCACCACCGTCCGATTCAAGGAGAGTCTCGGCTCCGAGCAATACCATTCAACGAATTCGTCGATGGCATGCCGATATCCACGTTGCGACTCGGGCGAACGTAGGCTGCCGAGAACGGCTGATTTGGATTGATCCAGGTCGGGTAGGCCCAATCGCAATTTGGGCCGTTGGCGCAGAAAAAGCGGTATCAGCGATCGTCGATACGCTCCAAGCTACATCGTCTTGCGAATGACGCCCGTCCGAGGAGGAGGGGCGACTTGCTACCGTTCTGGCGCAAGCTCAGCACTTCCTGCTGCTTTCGCTGGATTCGGAAAAATAAGAGGAATGGCTGCTAACGCTTTATTGCAACAACCGGGTCCGTTTGCGCAGCCGAGAGCGCAGGTAGCAGAGTGGCGAGCAGCGCAGCAACGAGAACAAAAAATAGTACAGAAACAACAATCGCCGGATCCAGAGAATTTGCTCCCACAAGTTGAGTTGCAATGACCCTTCTGAGAGACAAGCCTCCAGCCAATCCAAGCAGAAAACCGAAACTGCAAACCTTCAAGGATCGCTGAACCACGAGCGCCAGAATATCGCGGCGCTGTGCGCCCATTGCCAGCCGAATCCCAAATTCGCAAGCGCGTGCCGATACCCACGACCGCAGAGTTCCGTAAACTCCCAATATCGCCACAAGAACACCGAAGCCCCCGAACGCCGTCCACAGCATTGCTGAAAACCTGGGTGAGTCCCAGTAAATGGACAACGCAGAGTCAAGACCAACCAACGGGTATTGCGGCGCTGTCGGATCAATCTCTTTCAGGCTTGCGCGTGCTGCAGACATGACGGTTGTGTCCGAAGCGTTGGTGCGAATCATGAATGCCATTCCGCTGGGTGAAGCCTGTGTGAAAGGCCGGTATACGATCCGCTGCAATTCCAGTCCCGATGCATTGCGAACATTGCCGGCAATTCCGATCACAGTTGCCCATGAAGTGAGCGATCCGCCGCCATTCAGCCGAATGCGCTGTCCCACGGGATTCGAGTCTCCCCAGTACTGCCTGGCGAGTTGTTCGCTGAGGATTGCAACTGGCGTCGCGTCTGCCGAATCGGAGTTCGAGAAACCGCGGCCACGAAGCAGCGGAATGCGAAGCGACTTGAAATAATCCGAATTGACGACCAGGATATCTGCCCTCACGTCCGCATCCGGAATCTTCTCAGCCACGAAACGAGATGTCGGCGCCACAGTACCTGAAAAAGGAAAGATTTGTGTCGCGATCGCCCCGACAGCTTCAACCCCTGGAATTCCCTCCAGCGATTGGATGGCTCGCGCGAACCGCTCCACTCTTTGAGCCGGGTCAAGATTGGAACCGACGGGTTCGAATCTGGCACGAATCACGTGTTGGGGATCGAATCCGAAGCTCGCCGTTTCAAGCTGCCACAGGTCCTTGAGAACAAGCCCGGCGCCGATCAACAGCATCACAGACACCCCAATTTCACCAATTACCAGCGCCTGGCCGGCCAGGCCGCGGCGAGGCGCCTCTGCCCTCCCTGCACTCTGTAAAGTCGAGGCAAGGTTTATTCGCCAGGCTCCGGCAATCATGGCCAGTCCGCAGAAGAAAACCAGAATCAGAGACAAGCCTGCGGTGAACAATAAAACGCGTGCGTCGATCACTAACCCGTCTCCGCCCACCAGTCGTGAAGAGATGGCTCCTGGAAGTCTGGTTGCGATAAGGCCGACGGTCGCTCGAGTTATGGCAAAAGCAACTGCCGTGCTGATGGCGGTGAGCCAGAAGCTTTCCAGCAGCACCTGCCGGAAAACCTGCACTCGTCCAGCTCCGATCGCCGCGCGTATGGCAAACTCCTGCTGCCGGGCGCGGGAAAGCAGGAGGAGAAGACTCGCGACATTTGCTCCGGTGATCAACAGAATGAATCCGAGAGCAGCTTGCAACAGCAGCACGGTCTGTGAGTCTCTCGACGCGACGCGATACGCTTGCGACACAGGAACGACGCGCACCTGCTGATCAGGTGGAATACTCCCCGCTGATGAACCTAGGCTTTGCGCGATTCCCCGCAACTCGGCCTCGGCGGAGGCGGCAGAAGCACCCTCCGCCAGACGCGCGACAACTCGGGACTGCGGAAGTTCGTCCGGGATCCAGATGCTGATATTGCGATTGCTCAGCGCAAAATCGGGCGGCAACACGCCGATGATTCGGCGCTCGCGTGACGCGATTGTCAGGGATGTGCCGATAATTGCCCGATCGTTCGAAATCTGCCTCCAATAGTCATTGCTGAGCACAACGACCGCCGCGGAAGCATCGTCGGTTTCGGGTTCGAAGACTCGTCCGAACGCGGCTTTCACTCCCAGGACTCGAAACAGATTGATGGAAGCCCGCATACTCAACACAGGCGCCGCATCGCCGGCCGGACCAATTGGCTGATTCACAGTGGTAAAGCCGCCGATTTCCGCGAGGGTTCGAGATCTTGAATCCTTTGACCTCAAGGCGGATGCGGGAAGCCGCGTAATATCCACGAGACGATCCGGTTCCAAATATGGCAGCGGACGCAGGAGCAGCCCGTTAACCACGGTAAACATTGCCGCATTGGCCCCAAGCCCCAACCCGAGGACGACAACGATCAGCCCGACAATCGCGGGACGTTTTCTAAAGATGCGCAGGCTTTGTTTAAGATTGCTCACTGGCGACGTCTTTCAGGCGAGACCATGCAAGTAGGGCACCACTTCCCAAGAGACTTCCCGCTCTTTCATATCAGTGACACCTCTTCCCCGATCGTGCACTCGAGGTGTCCGAATTCAGCGCAACTCGTTCGATTTCGAACATTTTCTGCCGCGAGACAATCCCACGTTTGGCGGATATTCTCGCTCTCGAGAAAGCCCAGACATTACTGAGTCCGAAACGCGTAGTATAAGCAATAGCAGCTCTGGACTTGTAGTCGGTAAACCACTCATTGAAAGGGCCGGCTCCGGCCCTTTCTCTTCGAATCAAGTCGTCGGTTCGATACCAATTCGATCGTTGACAGCCTCGCGGAGCCGTTGCTTGCATCCAAGATAGCGTTCGGTTGTTTGCACGGACACATGTCCAAGCAAGAACTGAATCTGCTCTAGTTCGCCCCGGCGGCGTGGCACAAGCGTGCGCATGATCGGCGCAAGTCGTGTGGAGCGAGTTTTGGGATTCCCAATTTCAAGGCATACGTCTTAACGACGTGCCAGACCACTTTCTCGGTCATCCCCTCACCCCATGTAGTTCCAGATCGGCACACGCACCTGAATAGTCTTCCCTTGGTGATGTTCGCTGCATGGAACCAATCATCAAGGAATCGCTTTACCCATTCGGGAACTGGCACCGTTCGAATGTGCCCACCCTTCGCGATCAAATCGACGATGGCCCAATGGTCCTCTCGACGTTGAAGGTGATCGAAGGTAAGGTCCACCAACTCGCGACGTCGCAGACCACAACCCAACAAGACTGCGATGATTGCACGATCTCGCTTGCCCTTGAGCGTCTCGGTATTGGGAAACTGCCAGAGAGCACGAGCCTCATCTGCCGAGAGCCAATTCCCCAATCGCACTTCGAGCTTCTTCAGTCCCTTCACGCGACGGATGCCGGCGGCAAGTTCGGGGCATCCGCAATCTGCTTCGCAATCGTCAGCGCTTCTGCGATCGGAATCGGACCACGACTGATTTTTTCGGCCAGGGTCTCACCCGGCACGAGTTCCATTACCAGGAACAGCTTGTCGTTCGAAGTCTCCAACCCGTAAATGGCCGCGACGTTCGAATGATTCAACGCGGCAAGGACACGCGCTTCACGTTCGAATCGCGCAACGCGCTCCGCATCGTGAGCGAACGATTCGGGAAGAAACTTCACGGCGACACTGCGGCCCAGCTTCGAGTCCGTCGCTTCGTACACATCGCCCATGCCCCCGGAGCCAAGGTGCGACGTGATTTCGTAATGTGCGAGTCTGGTTCCGATCATATTCTTCGCGATGGCCGGCGTATCTTAGCAGAGGTGGGACCGCTACCGCTCGTGTCGTCCGCGTTGCCGTTGAAGACATATTCCGCTATCAGACCGTCTCCAGTAACCATGCAGTCTCGTAAACGCGAGTGGCCATTTTCATTCGATACGTCACGGCGAGTTGCGAGCTATTTCGTCAACGTCATCGAGACTAGGTGCAGAAAGCACAGGTTCTTTCGCGATCTGGCTTGAATACCTCCGGCCATTCCGACATTTTTTGCGACGAATACCCGCTAGAAACAACCATGTGTTTAAGGATCGCAAGTTCACTGGATTTGTAGTCGGCATCTCGAAGAAATGCCCACCGCCAACTGCGCTCAAAATCCAAACGGCCGTCAGCCGGTTACCCGCCAGCGGTCGCGGTCCCTTTCGATCGCTCAGCGCATTCCCGGCGGTCGTTCACTGGCCGTAAGTAGTCTTCGCTACTGTTTCCGGTTTACGGCTCCCGAGCCATGCTTGCTTGTGCTCACCGTCGGATCGCCGAGGTATTCCACGTTTCCCGATCCGTTGATGTTCACATCGAGCCGTTCGCTGGCTGCAACGGTGGCGCTGCCGCTCCCGTCGATTTCGACTCGCGCGTCCTTGCTCTTGAACCCTTCAGCGTGAACATTTCCTGAGCCCGAAATCACCACTTCCATGTGATCGGTGATCCCGGCCGTCGTAATTTCACCAGAACCGCTCGATTCGATCTTCATCGAATCGGTGGCAAGAGCTTTCCCGCTTATCGAACCGCTTCCCGACAGCGCAATCCCATTAAGATTTTTCACTGTCAGCTTATAGACCACCGGAGTCGATGTGCTGAAGCTCCCGTTTTTCATGCCAAGTATCAATTGGCCGCCGCGGACATTGGAAGTAACGTATTCCAAGATATTGTCGTCTGCAGAAATGGCCAGCGATTCCGTACCGGTCTGTTCGATTTTTAATTCACCGCTGCCAGACATTTCGACGCTGCTGAATCCGCTGACGCTTCTGGTATCGGTGGCGGCCTTTCCCGAGCCGTTGACGATGGGGGAATTGAAAACAACATTGCAGCCGGAAACGAGCAAGGCAATAGCTGCTGGGATAAATAGACTTCGACTTTTCATTGTGCACTTGATTCTATCGCTATTGGGGTTATCCGCAACCCGCGCAACGGACGCTGTCCGCGATTTCTCTAAGCAAGACCTGTTGGTGCGCCAGTGAGGACAAGGTGTCGTGGGCCAATTCCTGGATAGTCGGTTACCCCCAGCTAGCGTTGACAGCGATCGTCCATCCGCTGTACGGTTGTTCAACGCTCGATGCAGCCTGCCGCTTGCGCCTCGATTCGAGGTACGGTGAATGCATCCACTCCCGAAGATCTAATCCTTAACCGCTCGGCGAACGGATCAGTAATGCAAGCGCTGATCATCCTCAGGTTCGCCGTGTACGGAGGATTCAGAATCATGCTCACACACAAAGACGCCAAGATGATGGCGAGATTTCTTCGAGACGCCCTGGGAAATCGCAACGTCCTGCTCTCGCACAGCGATTGCCTGGAAATCGTCGCGCGACAATTCGGGCTGGCGGATTGGAACACCCTCGTCGCAAAATTGCCTGCCGAGGAAGAGCGACAAACACCCACGCGACGTCCTGATACTGTGTCGCCGACGACAGATACATCAAGTTCCAGGACAGAAGATGTGCCCGCACCTTCGCTCCGCGGAGTCGAGACTTCGGCGAAGAACGATGAAACGGCCGAGACCACAACAATCGCGGCACCGTGGACGACTTGCTCTTTCTGTGGTAAATCGCGGCCTGAGGTGCGAATTCTTTTCGGCGGGTGCGGAGGTTGGGAAGGTTTTCGGGCGCGCCGAAATCCGGAAAGCGGCGAGAGAAGTAATGTCTTCATCTGCAACGAATGCACCACCCTCGCCGCGCAGATCCTTGTGCGGTCCGTTGCTATCGCCAAGGAATCTGACGCGACCGGAAATCCTTCTGCCACACAGTGAACGTCGGTTCATTCCACACTTGGGCGATAGGCGACGGTACTGGACAGCGGAAAACCTTTGGAGTAGACCCCGGTGCGTCGTTAACGGACTGCCTGCTTCATCGCATTGTCAGGACGTTCTTTTGCCGGCGGCTCAATCGGGCGCGAATCTGGCGCACAGACAACACAGGATAGCCGTTGTGGAGAAGATTAAATAGTAACAGCCATGCCACGGTGTCCCACCAGCCGGAGGCGAAAGCCCACAACGTGATGACTAGGATTACCGCGAATATTAGGAGATGCCCCGCCTCTGGATCGTGCGTGGCTCGAATCATCGTCTGTCTGGCTCCCGGTTGGGATCTGAGAAGGGCTGGATTCACAAACCACAGGACACGGCGTAGCAGTCGCTGGTACCAACGTACCCCGAAGTAGTCGTAGATGCGTCCCCCCTTCTCGAAGGGACGGGTGATGTAATAAGAGGCAGGTAGTCGGGAGGATAGCCCGTCCCAGGTACCGCTTCGGGTCTCCAGTACGCGTCCCATCCAGATCGCCCAGGCAATCAGGATCCAATTGACGCCGAAGGCGAATCCGACTGTCCGGCCGTAGGACCGAGCGCTCCAGACGACTATGACGGCGAAACCGATCGTAATAAGTGTTCCACTCAAGAACGGCGACAGTCTGGCATCGCGTTGCGGTCGATCACCCCTACCGTTTGTCAACGTTGCACCGAGGTAATATCTTGGGCGCTTTTCCCCGCCAGTCGCGGATAGTTCGATGTTAGGAACGCTCAGCAGCGTAATGTTTTTGCGAACGGCCTTCGAAACCCAGCAATTGCTTTTGCGCGAAACACCCGAGTCTACGCACACAACGTATACGAAGAGCTTCATCGGTTATTGCCTGCGTCCAATGGTAAATTGCGACGTGCTCCGTCAGATCGGCGTTCTACATAAACGCCTCATAAACTGGTTGTGCCATGTCGATCGAGTTTCGCGATGAGATCTGGCTTCCGGGAAGCGATACGCGACATCCTACTTTGCGCTCGTTTGGGAAGAAGCTTCACCAAAGAACGGAGTATTCCGAGTACAAGAAATTCAGCTCCGAGACGACGATTAAGGTGATCGAGTGACGTCGATTGGTCCACCAAATCAGCACTGACTCCGCCGCTCCCGGCCGCGGGAACTTGCTCTGACCAGAATCAAAGTCTCATCGTCCTTTTGAGGCCCGTGCCGCCGAGCCGATTCAAAGAGCCGTCCGATCGACTCGTCCAGCGGACTCTCCGCATGGCTGGCGAGAATCCCGCCGATTCGGTCCAGCCCAAACTCTTCATCTTTTGCATCCGCGACTTCCGGCAGACCGTCGGTGAGCAGCGCCAGAATATCACCAGGCTCAAGGCTCGCCACCCGGCTCTCGAATCTCACGCCGGCGAACAAACCCAGCGGGAACTGTTCCATCGCCAGAAATGATACGGCCTTCGTTCGCGCGTGATAGTGCAGAATCGGCCCGTGTCCGGCAAGCGCATACTCGATCTGTCCTTGTTCACGGCAGCGGACGCAGGCGAATGTGGCGTATGTCGGCGATTCCCCTTTGATCTCAAACAGCACATGGTTCAGATCCGCGAGAAGCTGTTCCAATGGTCCGGGGCGGAGCAGCGCAGTCCGCACACTGCTCTTCACCATGCCCATAAAGACGCCCGCGTGGATCCCGTGGCCGGACACGTCAGCGAGATAACAGGCCATCGACTCCCCGTCCTCGAGGCAATCGAGCAGATCGCCGCCCATCTGGCTGCTCGGCGCGGATTTTCCCCGGACTTCGTAAGAGGCATTTCGTGCGGCCAGCGGTGGCGCCAGCGTCTGCTGGAGCTTTTCCGCCAGTTCCAGTTCGGTTCGCGCGCGCACGTGTTTGATGCCTTGGGTTCCTGCGAGGATCATCAGGGTGATCCATCCCAGCACGGCAGCTAGCCCCAGAATTATCCCGTCCATCGCAAGGCGCTCGCGCACATAGCTGAAGGCCGGACCCGCAAGCCACGGACTCACAGGAAGCAACCTATCGACCCGCGACTCGATAATGAACAGCAGAACGAGGACGATCGCCGCCATGGGCCGGGACTTCCGCCGCCGCAGCAGCGCGATAAACAAGAACGCCGTGAAGGCACCAAACAGGGCGGCGCGTGTCAATGCCCACCAGTAAGGAAGCCGCAGGCTGGTTCCCAAATCGGCGGTCGAGAGGCCCACGGCAGCAAAAATCAGAAAGGCGCTGAGAGCAAGCCACGCGATTGCGGAAAGGGGAACGGTTTGCCAATAGGTTCTCCGCCCCTCCGACTGCAGGAAGGCCTTAATATTTCGAGTCACACTCATACCTGCCAATACAAAAATACACTTTTGGCGACGACGGCGGAGTGCTCATCTTGTCAAAGACGGACTTATCACCACGCCACCGTATTTAGCCGACTCTGAGCTACGAAGAGTCGGGGCTCGATCCATACCGGGGAGAATCGTGATCCGCACGCGATCTGTTTGGTGTAGGATGCGACCGCTCAATGGCTATCAAATTGGAAATGCCGGTTAGTGATGACTCGTCAAATTAACGCGAAGCTTGTAGCCGACGTTGCCGCTAAGCGAACGCAAGAACAAGGGAGAACTTATGACGCGAATTCTGCTGCTAGGCTTGGATCCGGAGACTGTAGACTTCTCCGACCCTGCATTGCCGCCTGGCATGACTGTTGAAAAAGTTCACGCCGGCATCGCGGTTGCGCTGAAGCAGTTCACTGAACGCGGATGGGAATCCGACGTTGGTTCTGTCCGGCCGGACGAAACCGCCGGGCCGACGGTGGAGCGTCTGTTACGTTCGGCCAATTACGATTGTGTGGTAATTGGAGGCGGTGTACGGCTGCCGCCCCGCAACCTTGCATTATTCGAAGTCGTCATCAATGCTGTACGCAAGGCTGCCCCGGGTGCGGCGATTGCCTTTAATACCCAGCCCGCCGATAGCGCCGATGCTGCCGCGCGGTGGGTGGCGGCTGGAAGCCGAGCTGTATAGTCCGGTCTCCGATCTCATCGAAGTTGGTTTAGAGATGCTCGTCAGGTGGGTCAAGTCCTGATGCTTACGCCTCCACTAGCCGGTACTCTGGTCGTGGCACTAGAGCAGGCCGTAGCCGTCCCATTTGCCACGAGGCAACTCGCCGAGATCGCGAATGCCCGAATCAATTCCGTATCTCAATTCATGCAGCACCCGCAGTTCGCAGCCCGCAACGCGTGGCGCGAAGTAGATTCTCCGGCCGGGAGGGTTCCTGCTCTCATCCCGCCAGTCCGCATCGGCGGAGTCGATCCAGTCATGGGAGCAATTCCCGAGGTGGGGCAGCATTCGGAATCGATCGCCGCCGAACTCGGTTTCGATGGCGTCACAATAAAGCAGTGGAAGAACGAACATCTATTCTAGGAGACCACGGTGACTGAACTCAGCGAGCAGCAAATGGTTGCGAAAACCGTTCGCGATTTTGTGGAGCGTGAAGTCATTCCCGTCGCCATGGAGTTGGAACACCGCAACGAATACCCGCACGCGCTTGTAGAGACGATGAAGACGCTGGGTCTCTTCGGTCTCAATATCCCTGACGAGTATGGCGGCAACGAGATCGACTACACGACGCTCGCCATGGTTTTCGAGGAACTGTCGCGTGGGTGGATGGGACTTGCTGGAATCATTGGATCACATTCGGTGTTGTGCGATGTCCTGGTCCGATTTGGAACGGACGACCAGAAAGAACGGTTTCTCCCCCGCCTGGCAAAGGGCCAGCCGCGCGGAGGCATCTGTCTCTCGGAACCGAATGCCGGAACAGACCTCCAGGCCATAACGACCGTGGCTCGCCGCGATGGAGACACGTACTACGTCACGGGCGCGAAAATGTGGGTGACCAACGGGCGTTATGGTCAGATCTTTCTCCTGCTCGCGAAGACGGACCCCACCGCCCAACCCCCGCATCGCGGCATGAGTGCTTTTGTGATCGAAAAGGGAGCGCCCGGGCTGACCGTTGGGCGCGATATCGACAAGATGGGTTACAAGACAGTGGAAACCGTTGATCTCCATTTCGATAATTTTCCGGTTCCCGCGGCCAATCTGATCGGTGGCGTGGAAGGTCTCGGGTTCAAGCACGTAATGACGGGTCTTGAGGCGGAGCGGCTCAATGTCGCGGCTCGAGGCCTCGGCCTGGCGCGAGCGGCTTTTGAAGAAGCAATCAAGTACGCTCAACAACGTCGCACTTTTGGAAAACCGATCGCGCAGCACCAAACCATTCAAATCAAGCTCGCCGACATGGCAACGAAGATCGAAGCCTCTCGCCTGTTGATTTATTCGGCCTCAGCGAAAAAAGACCGTCGCGAGCGCTGCGACCTGGAAGCGGGCATGGCGAAACTGTTCGCCACCGAGACAGCCGCCGAGGTTTCTCTGGAAGCGATGCGGATCCTGGGAGGCAACGGCTTTTCGAAAGACTTTCCGGTGGAACGATATTACCGGGATGCTCCATTGCTCGTGATCGGGGGCGGCACGAACGAACTGCAACGGATTATTATCGCGCGTCAGTTGCTTCAGCAATACGCCCTATGAATGGAACCTTGACCAATCCAGACGATGCCGAACATCACCGGGTTGACGCAGCTCTGCTCGGTGGAGTGAGGGTTTACAAAACTTAAGAGTCATCCGGGCGCTCTTGCCTCTATGCTGCGTCACAAGAGGATTCCATCATGTCGATCAGGACCATTCGACTGTTCATCGCATCCCTGACAATTCTGCCGGTTGTTCTTGCTCCATCGCCTCGCCTGCAAGACGGCGCCTCCGACTGGCCCACGTACAACCACGATCTCGCTGGCACCCGGTTTTCACCACTCACCCAGATCAACACGCAGAACGTAAGCCGGCTGACCCCGGCGTGGACATACCGTCCGGCAGACAATGGCGGACGCGCCTCCGCCGAAAGCACACCCATCGTTGTGGGCGGCGTGATGTACCTGACTGCCGGAAACCGTGTGGTTGCGCTTGAACCTGAAACGGGCAAGGAAATCTGGCGCTACGACTTGAAAGCCGGGCAGGCTTCACAACGCGGCGTCGCGTACTGGCCAGGCGACGACACGCGTTCGCCGCGAATCGTTTTTACGTCTGGAACGCGATTACTTGCGCTCGATGCAGCTACCGGCAAGGCTTCGGACGGTTTTGGCGACAATGGTGAAATCGATATGACCGTCGGCTATGGTGGCGTTCCCACCATATATAAGAATGTCGCAATGGTCGGAGCCGCCGTAGGTGAATACGTACCCCTGGGCCCTCCTGGTGATTCACGAGGCTTTGATGCTCGAACCGGAACAAAGCTCTGGGACTTCCACTCCGTTCCCCGTCCCAATGAAACAGGTCATTCCACGTGGGAAGGCGATAGTTGGAAAGATCGCTCCGGCGTCAACGTCTGGGGATTTCAGATGACCGTGGACGAATCACGCGGCATCGTCTACATGACGTTCGGCGCGCCGACTTCCACCTACTATGGCGGAGATCGCAAGGGCGACAACCTCTTCGCGAATTCCGTCGTCGCAATCGACGCGGAGACGGGCAAATACATCTGGCATTTCCAGACGATTCACCACGACATCTGGGACTACGACCTGCCAACATCGCCTGGCCTTATCGACATCGTCAAGGATGGACAAAAGATCCCCGCCCTTGCCCAGACCGGAAAACTCGGGCTGATGTTTATCCTTGATCGGGTGACGGGCAAACCGGTTTTCGGCGTAGAAGAACGCCCCGTTCCCCAAACGGATGTGCCCGGCGAGCAGACCTCCAAGACTCAACCGTTTCCCGTCAAACCCCCTCCCTTGGCGAAGAACACGTTCAAACCCGAGGATATCGTCACAGAAAACGAAACCACTCCGGAACATGCAAAGGCGTGCCGTGAATTGATGGAACGAAGCGGTGGGTTTTACAACGAAGGGCCCTACACACCCTGGTTATACCGTGCCGAAGGCGCGCCGCCGCGCAGTTCGATCATCTTTCCTGGCTCAACAGGGGGTACCAATTGGGGCGGAACGGCGTCGGATCCAACCTCGGGATATGTGTACACCTTCATACAGAATATTGCTTTCATCGGATGGATGCAGAAGATGCCGGCCGGCTATGCCGATCCACTCACTCGAGAACGCTCTACGGTTCCCTTCGACAGAGGCAGTGAGTCTGGCCCTGGACCGTACCAGCAATTCGCCGTGCGCGTGAATGGACCGGATGGACGGCCGGTCCAGGGAGGAACGTGGCCCTGTCAGAAGCCTCCATGGGGACAACTCGTCGCAGTCAACGCGAACACCGGCGAAATCGCATGGAGAGCGACCGTCGGCGTCACCGACGAACTTCCTGAAGGCAAGCGGAACACCGGACGCACAGGGCTTGCAGGGCCGATCGTCACGGCAGGAGGCCTCGTCTTTCTCGGCGCCACAAATGACAGTCGGTTCCGTGCGTTTGATGCCAGGACGGGGAAAGAGCTCTGGGCGACAAAACTGGACTACGCCGCCAACGCTGTTCCGATCTCGTATCAAGGTAGAAACGGAAAGCAGTATGTGGCCGTTATGTCGGCGGGCGCCGCAGCGGCAGGCGCGACTCCCAACAGCCAGTCGCTTCGCGTGTTTTCTCTGCCCTAGTGCATCGCGTATTCGCGCGGCGGCACCGCGGGAGCGGTGCCCCGCTCGAATACGCGGTCGTATTACAATTTCATGACATTCGGGCCGCGGACCATTGAACTAGAATGACGCGGTGAAATCGAGTTCGCGAAGGCGGCGCATTCTTCTTCTCCTTTCCGCCATTCTGATTCCCGGCGCGGTTGTGGTGACGCTGGGGATTCGCGTTGTTCGTCAGGAGACGGAACTCGGCGAAAAGAGACTGGCGGACGACCGCCGCGACGCAGTCGAGCAATTACGCCGCGAGTTGTCTGCCCGTCTCGAAGCGATCCAATTGCAGGAGACGAGCCGGCTGACCGGTGAAGCGGGATCGCACCAGCCACGAGCGGGGCGAGATCCCGAATCGCCTGTCGTGTTTACGGCGCCTATAGAAAAGGACCATCTCGCCCTGCCCTGGGAAACCGGCAAAACCCTTTCGGCCTTCTCTCCGCGATTTCTCGACTACCAGCAGGCGGGAGAGACTCTTGAATACGGAGAGCAGACCTTCACCAGCGCCCTCAATGCCTACCGGTACGCCCTTGCCTCGGCGAAAACGCGCGCCGAGCAATGCCACGCGAATCTCTGGATAGCCCGTGTCCTTTTCAAGTCCGGCAAAACGAGCGAAGCCGCATCCATCTATCAAGGTATGTTGAAGGACTGTGACTCGACGACCGATGCCGAAGGCGTTTCTCTCGGCCTCTATGCCGCAGAACGCCTGGTGTCCGCCGGCCTTGATGAGAATGGAGGGCGCCAATTCGTCCTGCGCAAGGCGGCGGCCGACGGTTGGCGCGCGCCAGTTGAGGCTTACTTGATGCGTTCCCTCTTGAACGGAACGCCGGGCGAGGCGGCCGAATCGGCGCGAAGGAGTCTGACGGCAGAAATACACGACAGCGAACAGATGCTAGCCCTTGCCAGTGAGATTCAGCGTATCGGAC
>Ga0134121_10000641_pt1 | contig 38302 bp, 27 predicted proteins | sample KB301_FD_96463 | JGI IMG/M metagenome (GOLD analysis project Ga0134121, IMG submission 96463) | Terrestrial soil microbial communities without Nitrogen fertilizer from Kellogg Biological Station, Michigan, USA - KB3-0-1 | ecosystem: Environmental > Terrestrial > Soil > Unclassified ...
ATCGCGAAAAATGCCTCGCCGCCGGCATGGACGACCACCTCGGCAAACCGATCGATCCGGAAGAATTGGACGCCACCCTGGCCCGCTGGCTCGGTCCGCCGGAAGCGGATTGAAACGCGGGTGTCGCCGCCGCCTTCTTTCGAGACAAGCTCGTAGGAGATATCTCGAACGTCCCAATCCCGCCGACCCCTCCTGTGACGGGAGAGTCTGCTGGCACTGGGAATGCCTCCTTAGTCGCCGAAGACCTCGCCCAGCGACCGGGCGGTCAGGATGCGCTCGCCCCAGGCGAGGAGGCGGTCCGAGTCCGTTGCATTGATCCGCTCTCGGTCGCGGGGAGAAAGAGGGCCGAACTTGAGCTCCAACTGGCGGACCAGCAGCCGGACCTCCCCCTCACGGCGCCCTTCCTTCTTACCCTCCTCCAGCCACTCCCGGGTCCAGCCCTTTACCGTTTCTCGCAACATGGGTTTCACCTCCTCAAGATCGATTATCGCAGGAATCGGCGCCGTTGGAAACCGGGCCGGGAGGAGCGAGTACTTCAGATACGTGAGAAACGCCCTTCTCAAACCCGCGTCTTCAGGTCCGGCCAGCAGACGGGCCAGCTTCTCCACGGGCCTGGCAATGGCCTCGGGCGTCCGACTCCGCTCCAACTGACAGAGCAGCACGACCAGATTGCCCTCTTCCGCAGGCAGAGGATCCCGGCGCATGTCGATCAGCCGGTAGCCTTCTCCCAGATCGGGCCAGCTCCGCCAGCCATTGTAGAGCACCACGGCCAGCACAGGAGGCAGCTTCTCCTTGCGCTTGATCTCGCGGCTCTTCAGCAGATCCTGCTTGAGCAGGCCGGCGTACACGGAGCTCCTGAGCGACATCTCGGGATCTTTCCGGGACTGGAACTCCAATAGCAGGTACAGCACAGGCTCGCCCCGCGGTCCCCGGAGCCGCCAGACGAGATCCTGCTCCCGCTTTTCGAGCCGGTCGCTGATGTAGATCTCGTTCCGTCTTTCCAAAATGCCAGGAGAGCGGGCGACTCCGAGGAACCCGCTCAGCAGGTCCTCCACCATCCTGGGATGCGAGAACAGCAGCCGGTAACTTCGGTCGTGTTTCTGGGGCATGAGAGTGTGTCCTCCATCCTCTATAAGACGGAAAAAACCGGTCTCATCTTGCAACCCCTAGAAGAATATGGGTTTGCGAAGGGGGTTTTCGGAAGGGGCGTGGCACGGGTAGACTGCCCCCGGCCTTCCCTGAGGCATCCCATGACCCTCCTCGCCGCCCTCCTTCCCGGCCTCTATCTCGCCCTCATCGCCTTCCTCCTCGCCCTGGCCCTCCGGCGATGGTGGGACCCGGTGCCCCTTCGGGTCTGGACGGTGTTCGCAGCGGTCGTCGTGATCCTCTTCGGACCGGCTCTGTTCCTCGGAAGAGTTCTCCTTCCCGTGGACATCCTGGCGTGGCTTCGGCCGCCGGAGGAGATGAGGGCGCCGGCCGAGGGCAATCCGCTGCAGCTCGACCTGGTGACGCAGGTCGTGCCGTTGCAGGCCGAGGTCCGGCGGGCGCTCGGGGACGGGACGTGGCCGGCTTGGAATCCCGACGTAGGGGCGGGGATGCCTCTGCTGGCCGATCCCCAGTCCCAGGCGTTTCAGCCTCTGGTGCTCGCCGGCCTGCCCCTGCCACTGGAGCAGGCAATCGGCGTGACGGCGGGGCTCAAAGTGCTGATCGCCCTGGTCTTTTTCTTTCTCCTGATGCGACGGCAGGGGCTCTCGGAGGGGGCGGCCCTTTTCGGCAGCCTCGCCTACGGCCTCGGCGGATTCCTGATGCTGTGGCTCAACTGGCCCCTCGCCACCCCCGCGGCTCTCCTTCCCCTGATGCTCTACGCCCTGGCGGTGACGGACGACCGGGGGGCGCGGCGGGACTTCGGGCTGCTCGTCCCGGCCCTCTTCATGCTGCTGGTGGCGGGGCACCCGGAGACCATTCTGCACGTCGCGATCGTGGGTGGTCTCTTCGCGGTGTCCCGGCTCCTGCGGAGTGGAAGGGAACACCCCGAGCGCCTTCGTCTCCTTGCACGCTGGGTGGGCGCCGGCGCGATCGCTTTCGGTCTCGCTGCTCCCGCCCTGGTGCCGGCGGCCCGGTATATCCCCCAGAGTCTGCGAAGTCTTCAGGCGGAAACTCGCGTTCAGGAGATCCGGAAGCAAGGCCCGCTCGGCGGCTGGCGGACGCCCAGGGAACGACAGACGAGCGTCGAGAGTCTCAGGAAGCGTTTCGTGTCGGTCGTCGCGCCCAACGCGTTCGGCGACGACCGGTTCGGGAGCTATTGGGGAGAGAGCAATGTCAATGAGGACGGCACGGGCTTCGTGGGCGGCGCGGCCCTGCTGGCGGCACTGCTCGCCTTCCTGCCCGCCGGCCGCCGCTTCCCGGCGGAGCGCCTGTTTCTCGGCGCGGCCCTGGCAAGCCTGGCGGTGGCGATCCGCCTGCCGGGTCTCCAGTGGCTCCTGGCGGTGATGCCGGTGCTCGACCAGTCAGTCAGCGGCCACCGGCGGCTGCTCATGGTGCTGGCTTTCTCTCTCTCCTACCTCGGCGCCTGCACGGTGGAGCGCTGGCGCTCCGGCGAGGGAGCCCCGCGACGGTGGAGGGTGGCCATCGCGGCGGTACTTCTTGGAGGACTGATCGCCTGGGAATATAGCGGCTCGCCGCCCCCCGCCGGCGTGGACGACGTCGAATCGCTTCGCTCCATCTGGTTCGTCCTGCAGCTCGCCGCCGTGGCCGTGGCGGGGATCGTCTTGATGTCGAGGGCGAAGGTGTGGCGCCTGGGCGCCCTGCTCGTTCTCGTCGCTGCCGAACTGCTTGTCATCCACGGCCCGGCGAATCCCGGGCTGCCGCGCAACAGGTTCTATCCGGTGACGCCGGCCGTCGCCTTCCTCCAGAAGCACGCCGAGGGCTCGCGGATCGCGGGGCTCGAAGAGCAGTTGCTGCCCAACGCGGCCTCGGTCTACGGCCTGGCGGATCTCCGCATCTCGAATCCCCTGAAGCCTCGGCTCTATGCGGACACCGTCGCCTCCGTGAGCCTCCGGCCCCGGACGACGGAGCACTCGCTGGCCTTCGAGGAGCATCCGATCTATCAGCTCCTGGGGGTAGGGTGGATCGTCACGCCTCACCGCTTTCGGGCCGTCCACGGCCTGAAGCAGGTGTTTCACGATTCGTCGTCTCGGATCTTCGAGCGGAAAAGGGTCCTGCCGATCCTGTTCCTCCCGAGTCCGCGGAGACACCCGGAGCAGTCGCGTGGACGGACTGGATCGCCAGGAACGAGCACTTCGACGTCCGCGCCCTGGTGCTGCCGGCCCCGGATCGGCCCACGGTATGGAACGCCTCGCGGCCGGACGACTCGACGCTGGAGATCCTCCTCCAGCAGCCGGCCCGATTCTCCGCCCGCGCGCTGCTGGCCGAGGACCGCCTGCTGGCCACCAGCATCTATCAGGATCAGGGCTGGCATCTCCTGATGGACGGACGGCCGCGGTACACCCTGGTCGCCAACGGCCCGTTTCTCGCGGCCTGGCTGCCGGCCGGGAAGCACCGGCTGGAGGCGATCTACCGGGCGCCGGGATTGGTTCCCGGGCTGATGCTGGCGGCGCTGGCGCTGGCGGGGATGGCGGCGTGGCTGCTGCGGCCGCACCCAGGGAGCTAAGCCGCCAGCTCCTCCAAAGACTTCGTCACCAGCTCCCACAAGGCCGTCATGTGCTCCGGCTCCGTCCGCAGATTGCCGATGGCGACACGCAGGGTGTAGCGCCCCTGGAGCCCGGTGTGGGAGAGGAAGAAGGGGCCGGCGGCGTTGATCCGCGCCATGAGCCGCTCGTTGAAGCGGTCCTGCTCCTCGCCTGAAGCAGCCAGCCGGGCGCGGAAGCAGACGGTGCTGAAGGGCACCGGGGCCGCCAGCTCGAATCGGGGGTCGGCCTCGATCCACCCGGCGAGATCGCGGGCCATGGCGCAGTGCAGGCGGATGCGCTCCCTCAAGCCCTCGACGCCGAAGGCGCGGATCACCATCCACAACTTCAGGGAGCGGAAGCGGCGGCCGAGCTGGAAGCCGAGGTCCATGAGGTTGGTGACGTCGGACGATTCCCCCGTCCTGAGGTACTCGGGGATGAGGGAGAAGGCCCCCTTGAGCAGCGCGGGATCGCGCACGAAGAGGACCGAGCAGTCGACCGGGGTGAACAGCCACTTGTGGGGGTTGACCACCAGCGAGTCCGCCCGCTCGATGCCCGGCATCAGGGCACGGTACTCGGGGCAGATGGCCGCGACCCCCGCGTAGGCGGCGTCGACATGGAGCCAGATGCCCTCGCGGGCACAAAGATCGGCGATCTCCGGGACCGGGTCGACGCTGGTCGTCGAGGTCGAGCCGACGGTCGCCACGATCGCCATCGGGAGCTTCCCGGCCGCGCGGTCGCGGGCCACGGCCTCCGACAGGGCGGGGACGGACATGCGGAAATCCCCGTCGCTCGCGATGCGGCGGACGTTCTCCTGCCCGATTCCCAGGACGATGGCCGACTTGTCGATCGACGAGTGCGCCTGGTCGCTGCAATAGACGGTGAGCGCCGGAACGTCGGGACGGCCGGCGAGCCCCTTGACCCGGACGTCGATCGGCAGGCGGTGGCGGGCGGCGGCCAGGGCCACGAGGCTGCTCGACGAGGCGGTGTCGTTGATGTGGCCGCGGAACTCCGGCGGCAGGCCCATCATTCCCGCGAGCCACGCGCACACCGTCTCTTCGAGCTCGGTGGGGGCCTGTCCCGTGCGCCAGAGCATGGCGTTGTTGTTCAGGGTGGCGGCGAGCGTCTCGGCCAGGATTCCGGGCCCCGAGCCGGTGATCGAGAAGTAGGCCAGGAAGCCGGGATGATTCCAGTGGGTGGTGTTGGGCTCGATCAGCCGCAGGTAGTCGTCGAGGATGGCGCCGATGGCCTCCGGTGCTTCCGGAGGAGCCGCGGGCAGCGCGCGCCGCACGTCCCCAGGGGAGACGGGCGGCAGCACGGGCCGGTCGCCCACGCCTTCGAGATAGTCGGCCACCAGGTCGGCCACCCGGTGCATGGCGGTACGGAATTCGTCGGCGGGAAGGTCGCGGGACATGGCGGGAAGAGTACAACGAGGCCCAACGAAAAGGGCGGCCCTCAAGGCCGCCCTTGTACGACACGCCGGAGTGTAAAGACTACGAAGCGCCCTTGCGGCGCAGCTCGTCGTCGATCACCGAGGTGACGTTCTCGAGCGGCACGGCGCCGTTGAGGAAGCGGCCGTTGATGAACATGGCCGGGGTGCCGTTGACACCCGCTTCCGAGCCGGCCTTCTTGTCGGCTTCGACGACGGCCACCTTGGCGCCGGAGTCGAGGCACTTGTTGAAGTCTTCGGCCTTCAGGCCCAGCTCGACCGCCTTGGCCTTGAGCTGATCGACGCCGAGGGCAGCCTGATTGCTGAACATGGCGTCGTGGAGCTGCCAGAACTTGCCCTGGTCGTTGGCGCAGAGAGCCGCCTCGGCCGCCTTCTGGGCGTTCTGGTGCATGGGCAGCGGGAACTGGCGGAAGACGATGCGCACCTTGTCACCGTACTTCTTCTTCACCTGGTCCAGGGTCGGCGTCAGGCGGGAGCAGAAGGGGCACTGGAAATCGGAGAACTCGACGATCGTCACCGGCGCGGTGGCGGGACCACCCGTGGCGGGGCCGGTGGCGGCCACTTCGACACGGACGGGCTCCATCTTGATGTCCACCTTGTACTTCTTCTGCAGGCTGTCGTAGTAGGCCGAGCGGGCCTTCTGCTGGCCCTGCTGCTCCAGGTAGGTCTTGATCTGGGCGGCCACCTGCTCCTTGGGGCGTGGGATCTGCGCCTTGTTCTGCTCGTAGAAGGCGTCGACGTCGGCGTCGCTCACCGGCGTGGGCTTGATCTCGGCCAGAACCTGGTCCTTGGTGATGCCCCGGGACTTGGCCTCGGCCTCGACCAGGCGGTCCTGGATGACGGTCTGCAGCGAGCTCTCGAGAAGGTCGTGGGAATTCTTCTCGTACTCGCGCTGAAGGCCCTTGAACTGCTCGGCGGCGCTGGTGCGGACGTCGGCCTCGGTGATCGGCTGGCCGTTGACGACGGCCAGGACGTCTTTCCCGCCGCCCTTGGCTCCCTTGTCCTGCGCCACGCAGGCGGAAGGCAGCCAGGCACCGAGGGCGAGGAAGAACATCACCGCTCCCGGGGCCAAAGATTTACTGAATCGATTCATGGGTCTACTCCTTTTGGTGGACGGTTCTTTCAGAGGGTGGAACAGATCGCGACGGGACCAGATTCCTAAATTCGGGTGATTATTTTAGCACGGAGCGCCGCCTGGGCTTCGCTCCTTCCTTCCATAGTAAGGTGTCCGTCAGGCCAGATGGCGCGCCACCAGCCCTTCCAGGATGCGGTCGGCGGCGATTCCCCGCAGGCGCAGGGCCGGCGATTCGAGGAGGGACTCCGCCAGGGCGAGGCGCGCCCGCCGCGCCTCCGGCGGCCCGGCCTCGATCTCCAGGGAGCGCAGGACGGCCGCCGCCGCCAGGGCCCACGGCCGGCCCGAGCGGGGATCCTCCCAGCCGCCCGCGGTGGCCAGCGCCGCGGCGGCGCCGAGCAGGTAGATGAGCGCGCCGTTGCCCGCGTAGGCCGCCGAGGCGGCGGCGAACGCCCGGGCCACGGGCTCGACGGCCGCCGCGTCCAGGGCCTCCGCCGATCCCAGGAAGATGGCGAGCGAGCGGCTACGCAGGGTGGGCAGCAGGTCGAGCCGCGAAGGCGCCAGGAGGATGAAGTGGCGCGGCGCCGAGACGTGAGGCTCTTCCAGGTTCTTCAGCAGCGCGTTGGCCGCTTCGCCAGTGAGGCTCTCGGCGCTGGCGATGACGAAAACCTGGCCCCGAGCCTCGAAGGGCGAAACCTGGGCAGTCTTCAACATCTCGCGGGTGGCGTCCACGGAAGTGGACGCCTTGAGGTCCCGCTCCAGCACCTGGAAGTCGGGATGGAACGCCGTCGCCTCCTTCTCCTTGTCCGCGCCGGGCCAGACGATGCGCCGGCAGTGGCGGCAGACGCCGCAGGGCCGCGCCTCTGGAGGTGCCTCGCAGAGCAGGGTGCGGGCGAGCTCCAGGGCCGCCCCGCTGCGGGCTTCCGCGTTGCCGCCGTCGAGGATCACCGCCGGGTAGAGCCGTCCCTGCCGGGCCGAGGCCAGCGCCGAGGTCAAGGCTGAAGTCAGCGGCGAGGCGGCGCTCACGCCTCCTCCAACAGCCCGGCCAGCGCCCGGCGCACCTGGGCCTCGGTGGCGCGGGCCGGGCCGGAGGAGTCGACGACGTGGAAACGACGGTCGCCCGCGGCCATCTCCAGGAACCCGCGGCGCACTCTTTCGTAGAACTCCAGCCCTTCGGCGTCGAGACGGTCGGCGGCGCCCCGCTCCTGACGCGAGGGCGAGTGCCCGCGAGCCCGGGCCGCCGCCGCCGGCAGATCGAAGAGGAGCGTGCGATCCGGCACCCGCCCGCCGGTGGCCAGATTGTCCACCTGCTCGATGACGTCGAGCGGCACTCCCCGCCCATAGCCCTGATAGGCCCGGGTGGAATCCGTGAAGCGGTCACAGAGCACGTGCTTGCCCTCCAGCAGGGCCGGCTCGATCACCTCCAGCAGGTGCTGGCGCCGGCTGGCGAAGACCAGCAGCAGCTCGACGACGCCGTCGAGGGCGCCCCAGCGGGTATCGAGGAACAGGGCGCGGATGCCGTCGCCCAGGGGCGTGCCCCCCGGCTCGTGGGTGACGAGGTGCGGGACGCCGCGCTCGGCGAACCAGGCGGCGGCGTGGCGCAGGTGGGTCGACTTGCCGCTTCCGTCGAGGCCCTCGAAGGTGATGAACTGGCCCAGCATGGCCGGAGAAAGCTACCATGAAGACCGGGAACTTCCCTTCCGCCGAGAAGTCGGTGAGCTTCCCGCCGCGCGAGCCGGCAGAAACCGGCGGAAACGGGATACGATAGGGGGGACGGAGCCGAGCTCGTGACGACACGGGACGGCCGGAGTTTTGCATAGGCGCACCGGTGTGTTCCACGTCGGACACCCCTAATCCTTAGATATCGGAGGAGCAATCCATGGCGGAGAAGAAGTCGAGTGCGAAACCGAAGGCTACTGGCGGCTTCATGGCCCCGCTGCAACCGGACGCCGCGCTGGCAGCCATCGTCGGCAACGCCCCCCTGCCGCGCACCGAGGTCACCAAGAAGGTCTGGGACTACATCCGGGAGCACAAGCTTCAGGATCCCAATGACAAGCGGACCATCAAGGCCGACGCCAAGCTGAAGGCGGTCCTCGACGGCAAGGACTCGGTCACGATGTTCGAGCTGACCAAGCTGGTCAACGGACACCTCAAGAAGGGCTGACCTAAGAAGGATTGGCGAATCGCGACGCGGGGCGCCGGCTTGCGGCCGGACGCCCCGCGGTCTCCTTTCTCCCCACCATGCCCGCCGCCGATCTCGGCACTCCCTTGCAGTGGGGCATTTTCTTCGTCCTGATCCTCGGGATGCTGGCCCTCGATCTCGGCGTGATCAACCGCCGCGATCACCGGGTCGGAGTGCGCGAGGCGTTGTTCTGGAGCGTCGTCTGGACGCTCGTCGCCCTGCTGTTCAACGGCTGGATCTACTACCGTTTCGGCTCCCGGACCGGCTTCGAGTTCCTCACCGGCTACGTCATCGAGCGGTCCCTCAGCTTCGACAACATCTTCGTCTTCGTCGTCATCTTCAACTATTTCGCCGTGCCGGCGGAGCTGCAGCACCGCGTGCTCTTCTGGGGCATTCTGGGCGCCTTGATCTCCCGCGGCCTCTTCGTCGGCCTGGGCACGGCCCTGCTCGCCCGCTTCGCCTGGCTGATCCTGATCTTCGGCGGCTTCCTGATCTACACCGGAATCAAGATCCTGCTCGAGAAGGAGACGGAGGTCCATCCGGAGCGCAATCCGGTGCTCAAGCTGTTCCGGCGCTTCGTTCCGCTCTCGACTCACTACCACGGCAGGCACTTCTTCATCCGTGACGATCGCGACGGCGGCCGGCGCAAGGCCACCCCCCTCATGCTGGTGCTGGTGGTCATGGAGGCGACCGACGTGGTCTTCGCCGTGGACTCGATCCCCGCCGTCTTCGGCGTCACCACCAACAGCTTCATCGTCTTCACCTCCAACATCTTCGCCATCCTCGGCCTGCGCGCCTTGTACTTCCTGCTCGCCGGGCTGATGCACAAGTTCCGCTTCCTCAGCTACGGCCTGGGGCTGGTGCTCATCTTCGTGGGCGCCAAGATGCTGATCCACGACTGGATCGCCATTCCCATCGAGCTGTCGCTGGCGATCGTGCTGGGCATCCTGGCGGTGGCGATCGCCCTGTCGCTGCTGGTGCCCGAGCCGCCGGAGGAGGTCCCCCTGCCCGATCCCCTGGAGATCGCGGGAGACTTCGAGCACTCTCCAGCCGCCCGGGAGCTCGAGATCCAGGACATCGAGAAGAAGTAGTAGGATCAGCAGCCGGAAAAACAGAATTGGAGTCTTGCTCAATGGCGAAGGTCTTCATTCCACGCGAGCGGCGGCCCGGAGAAACCCGCGTCGCCGCGACACCCGAAACCGTGAAACGGATGCTCAAGCAGGGGCTCGAAGTCGTCGTGGAGCGGGGAGCCGGCGCGGCGTCCCTGTTCTCCGACGGGGAGTACGAAGCCGCCGGAGCCCAACTGGTGGTGGATCCCGCGGCGGCCTGGGAAAGTGCCGACGTGGTGCTCAAGGTGACGCCTCCCGGCCACTTCGAAGGCCTCACCCGTCACGAGGCCGAGGGGCTGAAGCCCGGCGCCGTGCTCATCGGCTTCCTGGCGCCCTACCGCAATCTCGACATGGTACGGACGCTGGCCGCCGGCCACGTCACTTCCCTGGCGCTGGAGCTCGTGCCGCGGGTGACGCGCGCCCAACCCATGGACGCCCTGTCGTCCCAGGCCTCGATCGGCGGCTACAAGGCCGTCCTCCTCGCCGCCTGGCGGCTGCCCAAGTACCTGCCTCTGCTGATGACCGCGGCGGGCACCATCAAGCCGGCCCGGGTGGTGGTGATGGGCGCCGGTGTCGCGGGCCTGCAGGCCATCGCCACCGCCAAGCGGCTGGGGGCGGTGGTCGAGGTGTCGGACGTCCGGGCGGCGGTCAAGGAGCAGGTCGAGTCGCTGGGCGGCAAGTTCATCGAGCTCCCCCAGGCTGAGAGCGGCGAGGGGCAGGGAGGGTACGCCCGGGAGATGGGCGAGGATTTCCTGCGCCGGCAGCGGGAGATCGTGCAGCGCCACCTGGCGGCGGCCGACGCCGTCATCACCACCGCCCTGGTGCCCGGACGGCCGGCGCCGCGCCTGGTCACGGCCGAGATGATCCGCGCCATGCGCCCGGGCTCGGTGATCGTTGACCTCGCCGTGGAGCAGGGGGGCAACTGCGCGCTCTCCAAGGCGGACTCCGAAGTGGTGGAGAACGGCGTCGTCATCCTCGGCCCCTCCAATCTGCCGGCCGCCATGCCTCACGACGCCAGCCTGCTGTACGCCCGCAACGTCCACTCCCTGCTTCAGCTCATCATCGACAAGGAGGGGAAAGTAGCCCCGAGCCTCGACGACGAGATCATCGCCGGTGCCCTCCTGACGCACGGCGGCGACGTCCTCCACAAGGCGACCGCCGAGCAGCTCCAGCTTCAGGAGGTCACGGCGTAGGCCCGATCGTCCCGGTTCCGGGCCCTGTCCGCACTCGTGAGACAGAGGACCTCAATTCTCCCGGGGCAAGACCGCGTGGAGCCTGCCCAGGGGCCTAAGTCGCCGATGGCTGAAGATCATTGCAGGGGTCGCGGTCTCGAGATCGCCGAACCGGAGATCGCCTTCCCGCCAGGAAGGGAGCCCGAGGCTACGAGCCCGCTCCTCGAGGTCCTCGAACGGGTCCGTTCGACCCTCGACCGGGAACGCGCGGCGGCTCCGGCGGCCTGCGCCGAGCTGCTGGCGCTGCCGCCGGAAACGGCCTTGGAGCGTATCCGCGGGGAAATCCGTTTTCAGACCTGGGGGCTGTGCGAGTTGCTGCTGGCCAGGGCGGAATCCGAGACGGCCGAGCACTTCGCCGCCCTGGCGCTCGCGGGAGCGGAGCGGCTCGACCCCTCGCGGCACGCCCCCGCGGTGGTCGAGGATCTGAAGGCCCGCGCCTGGGCTGCCCTGGGCGAGGCCCGCCGGCGGGGAGAGGATCTGGCCGGAGCGGAAGAGGCGCTGCGCGCCGGCGCCGCCTGCCTCTCCCACGGCACCGGCGACCTGTTGGTAGAGGCCCGGCTGCTGGAGTTCGAGGCGGCCGTGCGGCGCGTCCAGAAGCGTTACAAAGAGGCCGCCGCGGTGCTCAAGCTGGCCGCGGCACGATATCGTGAGGCCGGTGAGGCGGAGCGCCTGGCACGGGCTCTCGCCGAGCGGGACGACGTTCTGCAGGCCGCCATGCGTTCGATCCCTTGAACTCCAGGCCGGAGACTCCATGAAAAAGGCCCTGCCCCTGGCTCTCCTCATGCTCATCCCAATCCCTGCTCTCGATTCCGGCGTGGCCAGCGCCGCTTCGGTTCCGGCGCCCGCCGGCACCGGCGGCGCCGTGGCCTCGGCCGACCCCCTGGCCACCGCGGCCGGCCTCGCGATTCTGCGCGCCGGCGGCAACGCCGTGGACGCCGCCGTGGCCACCGCGCTGGTGCTCGCCGTGGTCTATCCCGAGGCGGGCAATCTCGGGGGAGGCGGCTTCGCCCTGGTGCGCATGGGAGGCGAGCTTCAGGCGCTGGACTTCCGCGAGACGGCGCCGGCCCGCGCCAAGCCGGACATGTACCTGGACCCTCAGGGCAAGCCGGTGGACAATGCCTCGCTGGTGGGTCCCCTGGCCGCTGGCGTCCCGGGCTCGCCGGCCGGGCTGTGGGAGCTGCAGCGCCGTTTCGGCCGGCTCCCCTGGCCCAAGGTGGTGGAGCCCGCCCGGCGGTTGGCGGCCGAGGGCTTCATCGTCAGCCGCCACCTGCACCACGGCTTGAGCAGCGAGGAGAACCACAAGCTCCTGCTGAAATTTCCCGAGACCGTGAAGATCTGGCTGCCCAATACCAGAGAGGGAAAAAGCGGGGAGCCGCCCGCCGAGGGCAGCACCCTGCGCCAGCCGGACCTTGCCGCGACCCTCGCCCGCTACGCCGAGCACGGGCCGCAAGGAATCGTCACCGGCCCCGTGGCCGAAGCGGTCGAAAAGGCGTCGAGCGCTCATGGCGGCGTGCTGACGGCCGCCGACCTCGCCGCCTACAAGCCGGTGTGGCGATCGCCGCTCACCACCGAAGCCTTCGGCTGGAAGCTCGCCTCCATGCCGCTGCCGTCCTCGGGCGGCGTCATCCTGGGCCAGACCCTGGGCATGCTGGAGAAGCTGGGATGGGAGAAGCTCCCCCGCTTCGGCGCCGACCGCGATCATCTGCTGGCCGAGGTCTTCCGGCGCACCTTCGCCGACCGCTTCCTGCTCGGCGACCCGGCGACCACCAAGGCCACCGAGGCCCAGCTCCTCGAGCCGGCCTGGATCGCCCGCCGCGCGGCGGAGATCGACCCCCGTCACGCCTCCGCCTCGGCCCAGGTGCAGCACTGGCCCGGCGCCGAGGCAGCGGCGGCCGTGCCGAGTAGCACCGAGACCACCCATCTTTCCGTCGTCGACCGGGACGGCAACCTCGTGGCTCTCACCACCACCCTGAACGGTCTCTATGGCTGCGGCCTCTGGGTGCCCGGCGCCGGTTTCTTCCTCAACAACGAGATGGACGACTTCGCCACCGCTCCCGGCCGGCCCAACCTCTTCGGTCTGATCCAGGGCAAAGCCAACGCCGTCGGCGCCGGCAAGCGGATGCTCTCCTCGATGACGCCGGTGATCGCCTGGAAGGGGGACGAGGCCTACGCGCTGGGCGGCCGGGGCGGCTCCCGCATCCCCAGCCACACCATCGAGGTGCTGCTCAACGCGATCGTCGATCACGATCCTCTGCAAGCCGCTCTCGACCGGCCACGGCTCCATCACCAGTGGCTCCCCGACCAGCTCGAAGCCGAGCCCGACGCTTTCGCCCCGGAGACGCAGGCTGAGCTCGAACGTCGCGGCCATACCCTCAAGCTCAGCACGACGACCGCCAAGATCCACGCCGTCCACCGTCTTCCCGGCGGCCGCGTGGAAGCGGCGTCGGACCCTCGCGGCTCCGGAGTCGGCGGAGTGGTGGACCCCGACCCGTAGCCTTTCCCATACGCGCCGTCCCCTTCGCCCTACGCTTGGGCGCCGGCAAGTCCCCCAACTCTCCTCGGAGGCCGCCGCGGCATGGGAATTGCCACGCCTTCGTGGAGGAGGACCGGCCATGACCCGAGCGCGCATCTCCATCGTTTCCGGGCTCGCGGCAATCGCGGCGGTCGCCGCGGTAGCCCTCCACCCTCACGGTTGCGCCGCCCAGACCCCGAGGTTCTCCGACCGGCTCATCGTGCGCGAGCGCGAGATCCTCGTCGACCTGCCGGACGAGCTGCAAAAAAAGCCGCTCAAGCCTGGCGACTTCCAGGTGCTGGTGGGCGGCCAGCCCCGCGAGGTCACCCGCGCCGAGCCCGTCTCCTCGGCAGGGGAACCACCCTGGACGATCGTCGTCTACGTCGATCGCGTCCTTGCGAGCCCGGCAACGGCCCTCTACTCCAGCCTCGCCCTCGCTCACCACGCGGCCGAGCTCACTCGCCTCGGCACCGTCGAAGTGGTCGTGGCGGACTCGGATCCCCGGCGGACGCTCTCCCCCAGCCGGGAGGCACAGCCTCTGGAGAGAGCGCTCAACGAGCTTTCGGCCACCGCCCGGGCCGACCGCGACCGCAAGGACCACCGTCCGGTTCCTCCCGCCGAGCCGGACGCGGAGCGGGTTCGCCGCCAGCTCGACAAGCTCCTGGCGTTCCTCAACGCCCGTCCGCCCTCGGGGCCTCACGCCCTTCTGCTGGTGGCCGACGGCCCTGAGCTGCCCGCCGAGCAGCTCGCCGGGCTGGACCGCGGCTCCCCCGCGGCACCGCGGACGGTCGCGGCCGCCCTCCAGCAAACGGCTCGACTGCTCGCCGCCTACGGCTGGGTGACGATCCCAGTCCTCCTGCGCAAGGACGAGGCGGGCTCTCAAGCCTCCATGCAGAGCGACGTCGAGACCCTGCGGCAGAGCTCCGCCGGCTCCAGCCACGGATCGCTTCCCCCGACGATCGCTTTCGCGCCGCCCGAGGCCACGTCTCTCGCCTTCCGGGGGGTGATCGACCTGATGGTCATGCCGCGGACGGCGACCCTGCGAGCTCTTGCCCGGCCCACGGCAGGCACCGTCATCGGCTTCGAGGTACAGCTCGAAGAAGTCCTCGCGGCACTCAGGCGACGCTGGAGGCTATGGATCATCGAGCCGGACGTGCCGGCGGGCGGACTCATCCAATCCCTCGCCGTGACACTACCGGGCCGGCGCGAAACGGTGCGGGCGCCGGCGTGGCTGCGCTCCTCCCCGCCAGAGGAGACCGCACCGGCGCCCGGCGGCTTTTAGCCGGCGACCGGCAGGTCGGAGGCGACGTCGATGGCGGCGCGCAGGGCCTCGCCCAGCACCTGTGGCGAGAAGGGCTTCTGGAGGCAGACGGGAGAGGCCGGGCCGCCGTCGGAGAGCAGCTCGTCGTTGTAGCCCGACATGAAGAGGACCCGCGTCTGCGGGCGCTCGCCGCGCAGGCGCTGGGCCAGCTCGGGTCCCTTCATCTCCGGCATGGTGACGTCGGTGAGCAGCACGTGGATGGCGCCGCGATGGAGGCGGGAGAGGATGAGCGCCTCCTCGCCCGACGACGCCTGCAGCACCCGGTAGCCCTTGCTCACCAGGATCTGGTTGAGCACCGTGCGCACCTCGTCCTCGTCCTCCACCAGGAGGATGGTCTCGGAGCCACGGTCCGAGAAGCCGGCCGCCGCGCCGCCGCGCACCACCTCCGTCTCGCGGGTCACCGGCAGGTAGAGCGAGAAGCACGCGCCCTCGCCGGGCGCGCTGTTGACGAAGATGTGGCCGCCGCTCTGCCGTACGATGCCGTAGGCGGTGGAGAGCCCGAGCCCCGTGCCCTCGCCCTTGGTGCTGAAGAAAGGCTCGAACACCCGGGCCTGGGTGACGGCGTCCATGCCGCTGCCCGTATCGGTGACCGTCAGCAGGACATAGGAGCCCGGCGGCACGTTGGCGTGCGGCGCCGGGCCGCCGTCGCGGACTTCGAGGGAAAGGGTGCGCAGGGTCAACCGGCCGCCGGCCGGCATGGCGTGGCGGGCGTTGACGGCAAGGTTGACGATGACCTGCTCGATCTGACCGGGGTCGATCTTCACCTTGCCGAGCTCGGGGTGGAGCTGGGTGACGAGCTGGATGTCCTCCCCCAGCAGCCGTTGCAGCATCTTCTCCAGCTCCGAGATCACCAGGTTGAGGCTCATCACCCGGGTCTCCATCGGCTGCCGGCGCGCGAAGGCGAGGAGCTGCTTGGTGAGGGCCGCCGCGCGCTGGCCGGCTTCCTTGATCCCCGTCAGGTTGCGCGCCAGGAAGGCGTCGTCTTCGTAGCGCTCCAGCAGCAGATCGCTATAACCGAAGATCGCCAGCAGACAGTTGTTGAAGTCGTGGGCCACGCCGGCCGAGAGGCGGCCGATGGCCTCCATCTTCTGCGAGTGCAGGAGCTGGCGCTGCAGCATCTTGTTCTCGGCCTCGTCCCGCTTGCGCTGGGCGATGTCGCGGATGGCCACCACCGAGACCTCCTCGCCCTGGAAGAGGAACCGCTTGCCCGCCACCTCGATGTTCACCGAGCTGTGGTCGCTCTTGAACCCGAGGCCCTCGCGGGGCACGCCCTCGAGGTCCACTTCTCCCGCCACCAGATCGGCCAGCGGCCGGCCGAGGATCTCTCCGGGCTGGAAGCCGAAGATAGTGAGCAGGGCGTTGTTGACCTCGAGGATCGCGCCGTTGCGAACGATGGCGATGCCTTCCAGGGTGGCTTCGAACAGGGTGCGGAAGCGCTCTTCGCTGCGCCGGATCTCCTCCTCGGCCGCCTTGCGCTGAGCGATCTCCTGCTGCGCCTTTTCGTACAGGCGGACGTTCTCCGCCATGGGGGCGATCTGGTTCGCCACGGTCGACAGGAGCTCGACGTCGCTCGCCGGGAAGTAATCGTCCGGATCGCGGCGCCCGATGAGCCACACGCCGATGGTCTGAGCCTGGACCACCAGGGGGATCACCAGCCGCACCCAGGAGCGCGGCGACGGGTCCGCCGGGCGAGGCCGCAGGTAGCGACCGCGGCGCTCCAACAGAGCGTGGAGCTCCTCGACTCCCGGCTCCGCCTCGCCCGCGGGAACCGCCTGCTCGTAGAGGGTCTCCTTGCGCCCCTCCCCGAAGAGGTACAGCGCCGACTGGCGGATCAGCAGGGTGGGGAGGATCTCGTTGGCGATCACCCGCGCCAGCACTTCACGATCGAAGGCGCTGGGTATGCGCGACGAGACGATGCCGATGACGTCCTGGGCCGTGTGCTTGATGCCGAAGACATGGCGATCCACGAATCCCTGGAAACGGTCCCGCAGGAACGGCGTGGCCGCCACGAAGACCAGGGTGACGACGAGCGCCGTGGCCAGGAAGTCTCCCGGCACCGTCGCCCACCGGCCGGTCAGGAAGAAGAAAGTGATGGCGAACGCGGCGAACAGAAGGGCGGAAAAGCTGTAGATGCCCAGCAACCGGTTGGCCCGGAACTCCAGGGCCCCCAGATGATGCTTGTAGATGGCGTAGATGTAGCTCATCGGCAGGATGGGCATGCAGAGCAGCGAGATCCCCAGCATGAAGGGATAGAACCAGAACCGGCTCCCGCCCTCGGCGAGCATGCCCTGATAGATCGGGAGCAGCACGCCGTTGAACAGCAGGAACGGTCCCAGGCCCAGGGTCACGCCGTAGAGCATGGTGCGCACGGCCACCCGCGCCGCCGGATCGACGGGGAGGAAGAACCGCAACAGCAGCAGGACCATCGAAAGGCCGACTCCGGCGAGAGTGAACAGCACCGGCGCCAGAGAGGACACGCGGAGCTGGTAGTCGAGCACGGAGAGAGCGAGCGCGGCCCCATAGAGACCGCCCAGCACGACGAAGCGGATACGACTTCGGACGAGACGGTCCGGCAGCACCATGTGGAGGTGGACGGCCAGCGGCAGGAAGAACCAGACGACCGCATGGAAGACGACGCCGGAGGCCGCCGCCCGCTGGCCCAGACCCGAAACGATCCACAGCGCCGTCACGTAGCTGAAGGCGACGAAGACCGTCCAGCGCTCGTCCCGAGGCCGCAGGAAGATCACCGCGATCGTCCCCATCAGCCAGAAAATCAGCGGATAGAGCAGGATGAGAAGGATGAACCTCCCGGCGCGCATAGAGCCGTCGAGCTTGATCCTGCGGACCAGGTGCTCGCCGTTGCGGAGCAGCTCGACCCGGGCCTCGCCGTCCGGGCCGAACAGACTGGCCATCGACTCTTGCCGCGCGCGGAAGAACCGCTTCTGGTCGTAGTCCGCGATCCGCAGCACCTGGTCGCCGACCTGGAGGCACTTTTCCGCCCGGTACTTGCACGGCGTGGTGGTGACGACCTTCCAGTTGGCGTCGTTCAGGTCGAACCCCAACTCGGGGCCCCTGGCGGCATAAGGGAAGTACAGGCAGGGAAAAAGAAAAACCAGGCACACGAAGACCAGGAAAAAATCCAGCGTCTTCCGCGGCGGATTCAGTCGGTCGGTCATGGTCCGGTCTTAAGGGAGCGCAACCTCCCTTATACCAGGGTTTTGAGCCTTGGTCCACCCTTGGGTGGCCTGCCCGTAGCCCGGCGTCCGCGCTCTCCCGTGACGAACGAGGAGGAGCTCGCGGACGCCGTCGACTTTCCGTCCGATGGCCGGCCAGGCCTTCCCAAGCCGGGCTCGCCGTCTTACGCCTGCGAAGGCGTAAGCTCCATGGGCATCCCGGTTCCCGGGTCAGGCGGCCAACCCACCCACACCGCCTCCGCCATCGACATGCTCGCGATTTCATCGAGCAGGCTCAACTTTCTCAAGACGGCGAAGAGGAAGCTCGATTCATCAGCGGAAGAAAGCCTCGAATAAAACTCGTGAATCATCATGATTTATCCCTCCCAGATACCTGGTTCAGTGGGTCGAAATTTCGCGACAGTGCGAAGCCGTTCGAACCGCGGAAGGAGGGCCACGAATCCTGAGCCGCCATGAAGAGGAAAGACGATGCTCCAGGTACGGGACGGAGGTCCCTTGACCCGCGACACCCTCGATTCGCCTCCCGAGAGCCGTCGCGTTGATGCTCATCGTAACAAAGTCTGACGTGAGCATATCGAGAACCTTTCAGACGTCTTGCCAGGTTCTCAGCCTGGAGAAGAGTTTGTCAGTATAACACCGCTAAAATGCACGATCTCCCAATTAATTTCCCAAAAAATCAACCGCCCACAAGCACCGCGGGTTCCTCGACGCCGGCTCTTTCGAGCAGCCGGTACAGCGGATTCATATGAAACTCGACGATCTTCAGCACCGGAGCGGGATTCTCCAGCGTCACTTTGGCAACCAGTCCCTCTATTTCACGCGAGAGCTCTATTAACTTGAGCGCGCAAAAACTTATGCCGCCCGAGCGGAGGAGGATCTTTTGCGCGGCCTCCAGCGCCTCCGGCTCCTGCGCCCGCGCCGAAAGCGCCGCGAACTCGTCGCGCTCGGCATGGCCGGCGGTGAGGGCGTAGAGGATGGGAAGATTGTTGTGCCGCCGCTGCCAGTCCGCGCAGGCCGGCACGGCCATGGCATCGGCCATGTCGTCGTTGACCTGCACGAAAAGGCCGAGAGCGCGGCCGACCCCGGCCAGCAGCTCCGCCGTTTCGGCGGTCGCTCCGCCCAGCAGGGCGCCCATGCGAAACGCCTCGCCGAAGAGCGGCGGCGTCTTGTTCGCCACCACGCGCCAGTACTCTTCCTCGCCCGTCAGCTCCTTGGCGTCGAGACCCTGTCCGTAGCAGGTGGCGAGGGACATCGCCGCGAAGCTCGCCTGCAGGGCGCTACGAACCTCGGCCTTCACCGGTGCCTGCTCCAGCAGCAGGTGGCCCGAAGCCTGGAAAGCCAGCGACAGATTGGCCACCGTACCCGCGCCGATCCAGCGGTAATCGCCCTGCGGATCGTCATCCAGCATGTCGTCCACGAGGTGGATGCTCACCACCGACAGAAAGACCGCCGCCGCCGCCGGCAGCGCGACGCTCTCCTGCCCTCCGACCGCCTGGCAGGCGGCGATGGGAAAATCCCAGACCGAACCCGACTCGCGATGCGTCGGACGATCGATCATCGCCAGCGCCTGCGGCCACTGCGAGATCTCTCGCAGAGAACGGATCTTCTGTTTCATCGCCTCGAACGTATCGAAATCCATAGCTGCATCTCCGTACAAGTAAATCGGACCCGGAAGTCGGCGGCCCAACCGGGCCCGATTCTCGATTCAACGGCGGCTAAAACCCTATGCCAATTTCATGCCGCCCTAAAACGCCACGTTTCCGTCTACGCCTCACAGGCAACATTCACTCCATTTGGCGGCCAGGTGACCCACTCGACGTTGATCGTACCGTCGTCCGTGCTGAACATGCTCTTGAAGTTTTCGACCAGGCTCAGCTTGCGCAGCGCCTGAACGAGGTTTCCCGACTCGGCCTTGGAAGTAAACTTGAGGTGAAAAGCTTGAATCTGCATTGGCGTAGTTCTCCCCTAAAGGGGAAGCGGAAGGCTTCCCCGGTTTTTTATGCTTCGGTTAGTACAAGACCTCAGATGATTTCAGGGTGTACAGAGATATTCACTGCAGGCTGGTAGTGGCCACGATTTTCATCCCCCAAAAAAGAAAGTAACAAGAACTTCAACGGACATCGGAACGTGCGCGCGTCCAGGCGTATAGTGTGAGCACCCTGTCAGACCGTGACAGTCCCGGGTGACACGACGCCTCGACACGGATAACACGTTTGACACCGAGCGATTCTCGGAGCACGCCCAGCCTTTTCAACCAGCGGGATCTAAGGAACGGACGGTGAAGCGCCGAGAGGCTCGAGCACGCCGCCGGAGTGATCCTGGCGGGCGGCGTCGGCTTGGAGCAACTTCGCCAACTCGAGGCCGGGAAGCGGCTTGAGAAAGAAATAGCCCTGCGCGTAGTCGATGCCGAGCAGCCGCAGCACCTCGGCGTCCTCCGCCGTTTCGACGGCTTCCATCACCGTCGCCGTGCCGGCGCGCGCCGCCATCTCGGCCGTGCTCTGCACGATGATCTGCTTGAACGGATCGTGGGCGAGGCCGCGGCAGAAGGTGCCTGAGATCTTGAGAAAGTCGGGATGCAGATCTTGGAATAGATTTAGATTCGAAGAGCCTTCGCCGAAGTCGTCGAGCGCGATCCTGAAACCCCTCTCGCGCAGGCGTTGCAGCGTCGCGGCAAAGGCGCGGGGATTGACGATCGTCTGCTGCTCGGTGAGCTCCAGGACGATGCTCTTCTCCTCGATGCCGGCGATGCGGACCGCGGAGCACAGCTTGTCGGCGAACTCCGGGTTGGTCAGCGAGCGCGGTTGCACGTTGAGGAAGGTGACCACCGAGTTGCTGAGGTGGATCACCTCGGCCAGGGCGGCCCGGATGCAGATCATGTCCGCCTCGAACAAGAGTTCCTTCTGGGCCGCGTAGGCGAGAAAGACCGCCGGGCTGCCCAGCACCGAATTGGCCGGACCCCGGGCCAGGCTCTCGACGCCGAAGATGTCGAAACGCGACACGCCGTCCCGCAGCTTGACCACCGGCTGCAACACCGCACGGATGGGGTTGGCCGCCATGAAGTCTTCCAGGAGCTCCACCTGCTGGAGCTCGCCCTCGCCCTCCGGGGGCGCGCCGGAAACGGCCAAGGCGTCCCGCCGGTCCAGCAGGTAGCCGCGCAGGCGCGACAGCCCCTCGGACTTTTCGAGCACGGCCGTGACGCCGAGGACGGCGCAGAGATCGCGCACCGCCTGGTCGACGTAGCCGGAGAGGACGTACACCGCGGTGTCGGGAAAGTTGGCGGTCACGAAGCGGACCAGACGCATGCCGTCCAGGCCGCCGAGCTGGGACACGGAAAGGTCGGTGATGACGACGTCGAAACGGAAGCAGCGCAGCAGGGCCTCCGCCGCCTCGATTTCCATGCAGGTGGTCAAATCGAGACCCGGCAGCCGCAAGCAGGCCGCCAAGGTGTCAACCACGATCGACTCGTCGTCGAGAATCAGTACGCGAAGCACGGCATCTTCATCGTGCCGCTTGGGCGGGTGCTCCGCGGGCGGCGGGAAATCATCGGATCTTCTGTGCTCCTCCGCCGCACCGGGCCCCACGATCGCGATGGCACTGGCGAATGGACGGAGATGAAATCCCCGCTCACCTACACCTTCGCGGATCCGGTGTTGCGAGAACGGATTGAGTCAAAGGGAGGGTAACCCGTGAAATGCGGGAAGTCAACCGCGGCCGGGCGCCTTCACGACGATGCCCCGACGTAGGAACCACAGCTCGAACCTCGGTATTTCCACCAGCTCCAGCGCTTCCTGAATTGCTCTCACGTACAGCATCCCCTGGGAAGCGTACACCGCCGCTCGCGCCCGCGTCTCCTCCTCCGTCCCCACCTCGTCGGTCTTGTAATCGGCGATCACGATCCTTCCACCGTCGTCAGGGTCGCGGTACAGGAGGTCGACCGCGCCGCTGACGACCCCCACCGGGGAGAGCACCCCATCTCCCGGCGGCAGGAGGACCGGGAGCTCGCGGGCGAGGAGATGGTCCTTCAGCCGCCGCAGCCGGGCGAGGAGCGGGCCGGCAACGAAGGTCTCCAGCAGCGCTTCGGCCACGGGCAGCGAGCGCTCCAGCTCGTCGCCCTCGACCAGGGCGGCCAGGTAGGCCGGAAGCCGGGAGCGCTGGCGGCCGGCCTCCCGGGCCGGATCGGCGGCGAGGTCCCACTCTTCCAGGGCGCGATGGACGGCGCTGCCGGCCGCCATGGCCGCCGCGCGGTCCACGATCCCCTCCTGCGCGCCGCGGGGCGCCGCCGGCCGCTCCTCCGTGAGGCGCTCGGCCATCTGCTCGCGCAGCAGAGCATGGGCCTCCTCGGAGGCGGCGCCGCCGAAGGGCCGGGCCTCGCGCACCGCCGCCCGGGCGCGCTCGGCGCGCAGGCCGGCCGAGACGAGGGCGATCTCCTCCGGCCCCGGCAGCCCGGGACGCTCGGGCTCGGCGGCGAGCCCGGAGCTCTCGGCCGGGCGCAGGGCGGGAAACTTCCACAGGGCGCCGGTCGCGTCGGCGAAGGTCCAGGCCGGCGCAGCGCCTCCCCCCAGCGCCTCTCCCCAACGCTGGTGGAGGTCCCCGGGGAGGTCCCGGCGGGAGAGCAGGAGCTCCATGGGGGTGCGGGCCTGGTCCCAGGGCTTGGCGTCGGAAGACTGAGAGCGGTCCGGCCAGGTGCCCGCCAGCACCAGGCGATCCTTGGCCCGGGTCATCCCCACGTAGAGCAGACGAACTCGCTCGGCGGCCTCGACCTCGCGGCGGGCGGCTTCCACCGCGTCGAAGCCGAGGGTGGGCGCACCGAAGAGCCGGTACTCGAAGCCGGCGCCCGTGCGGCCGGCCTCGGTGCGGGGACCGCGCTCGCCGGGCGGCTGCTTGTGGAGCTGGACGAGGTAGACGTGCTCGAAGTCCAGCCCCTTGGCGCCGTGGATGGTGAGGACGGCGACGGCGTCCTCCGATCCTTCCGTGGGCCGCCCCTCCTCGGCCTCCCGCGCATCGGCAACGCTGCGGCGCAGGGCGCGGAGGATGGCCGTCACGTCGCCGCCCCCCTCTTCCATCGTCGCGAGGAGCTGGCGGAAGAAGCGCTCCAGGTTGGCGAGCCGGTAGGGGCCGAGGTAGCGGGCCGCCTCGGTGGCCTCGACTAGCGTCAGCCCGCGCAGGCGCTCGACGAAGACGTCCGCCGTCTCGGTGGCGAACGACTGGCGCAGCCGCGCCAGGCTCTCGACGGCGGCGAGGAGGTTGCGCTCCCAGCCCCGGACCCGCTCGATCCCGGGGACCTCCTCGGGCCGCCCGCCGGAGACCTCCCGGGCCGCGCCCTCGATCGCCTGCCGCAGGGTGGCGAGGGCCCCGGGATCGGCGTCCGCCAGCTCGGTCATGAGCTTGGGGAGCTGCCGGCTCCACAAGGGAATCAGGGCCGCGTCGGGCACGCCCACGCCGGATGAGCGCAGCACGGTGAGGAGGGCCAGGTGATCTCCCGGATCGAGGACCGCCCGCACCAGGGCGGCGGCCTCGATGACCTCGCGGCGCCGGTAGTACTGCTTGTCCCGCCCCACGGCGAAGGGGACGCGCGCCCGGCGCAGCTCCTCCAGGTAGACGTCGAGGTCGGTGGTGCTACGCAGGAGAATGGCGATCTCCCGCCAGCGCACGCCGTGCTGCTCGTGCAGGGCGCGCAGGTCGGCGGCGAGGGCCGTGGCCTCGATCTGCGCGGCCTCTCCCACCGGGGTCCGGCCCGCCCCCCGCTCCTCGTCCGCCTTCCAGGAGATCCAGTGCTCGACGGGCGCCCAGCCCCGGGTCGAGCCGCCGCGGACGAACCCCGGGTCCCCCTGCCGCCTCTCGCAGGGGAGCAGCGGCTCGAACGGCGGCTGGACGCCCTCGCACTGGAGCATGACGGGCTCGACGACCCGCGCCACCTCCTCCAGGATCACCGGCACTGAGCGGAAGTTCTCCACCAGCGACATTACCTCGCCCCCCGCCGCCCGCACCAGGCCCACGAAACCGTCGTAGGCCCGCAGGTCGGCGTTGCGCCAACCGTAGATGGACTGCTTGGGATCGCCCACCAGAAAAAGGCCGGGGCGTTCCGCCGGCGGCCCGTCGAGGCTGAGCCAGCGCAGGAGGTCGCACTGGATGCGGTCGGTGTCCTGGAACTCGTCGACCAGGAGCTGATCGATGCGCCGCCGCACCTGCCGGCGCACCTCGGGCTGGCGGGCGAGGAGCTGCTCGGCGCCGGTCAGCAGAAAGTCGAACGTGGCGACCCCTTCCGCCCGCAGCCTGGACTCGACGGCGGCCAGAAGGGGGCGCAGGGCGAGCCGGCCGTGCTCCAGCAGCTCTGGATCGAGGCATTCCAGGTGGCTGAGGATAGGCTCCAGGGTGCCGGCCGCCGCGCTCAGCTCGTCCAGGACGTCGCCGAAGAGATCCTTCTCCTTCCGCTTCCTCACCCACTCGTGCAGATGGCTCCGCAGGTTGCCGGGGAGGAGCTCGTCCGCCCAGTCCTTCAGGGTCCCCACCGGGATCTCCCCCGTTCCGGCCAGCCGGTCGATCAGGGTGGCGAGCCCCTCCTCGATCTTGCGGACGTTCTTGCCCCGGGTCTTGCCGAGCCGGGGCGCGACGAGGCCGTGCACCTCCCGGCAGGCGGCGGCCAGCCGACCGCGGAAGGCGCGCACGGCGTCCGCCGCGAGGGGGTCCGCCGCCAGCTCGCCCGAAGGCAGGCCGAAGGCGAGCAGGGCGAGCAGCGCCTCGACGACCTCCTGCGGCCCGTACCCGAGGGCGGCCAGGGCCAGGAGGTGCGGATCGCCGGGAGCGCCATAGCCAGGCCGTAGCGAGTCCTCGAGGGTCTCCTGGACGATCTCTTCCACCCGCCGGCCGTCGGCGTCGACCTCGAGGTCGGGGTGGACTCCCGCCTCCAGGGGATGCTCGGCCAGCAGCCCGCGGCAGAAGGCGTGGATGGTGCGGACGGCGAGATGGTCGAGGGTGCCGAGCAGAGCGCGAGCGCGGGCCACGCGCTCCGCGGGAGGCGGCAGGAGGGACGCGTCGAGCCAGGAAGACACCTCTCCTCCTGATGCCAGCGCCGCCAGCTCGCGGGCCGTGCGCCCCGCCATCTCGGCCGCCGCCGCCTCCGTGAAGGTAATCGCCACCACCCTGCCGAGCACCTCGGCGGCGATGCGGTCGGCCGTCACCTCCTCCGGCCGCCCGAACGGCTTGGCCGCGGCCCGCTCGGCGAGGCGCTTCGCCGTCCGCTCCCAGCCGGTGCCCAGGGTCCAGGCCAGGATGCGGCCGATGAGGGTGGTCGTCTTGCCCGTGCCCGCCCCGGCCTGGAGGACGAGCGGCCGGTCGAACCGCGTCTGGGCGGCCCGGCGGGCCTCGCTGTCCTGCTCGCGCAGGATCCGCGCGCGGAAATCGCCCACCAGGGTCACGGCTCCGCCTCCAGCTCCGTCTGCATCTCCACGACGCCGGTCCTGTCTTCCTTCCCCGGCTTCTCCCACAGGCGCCAGACCCGTAGCAGCGCCTCCTCGGCGGGAATGCTCCCCGGCGCCTCGGAGGCCCTCTCGCTCCACTCGAAGAGGCGGAGGCGGGCGCCCGAGTCGCCGCGCAGGCAGGCCTCTGCCACGGAGCAGAAGCCGCAGCGGCCCGGCTCGTCGCGGCCGTTGGGGTCCACGACCCTGGGAAAGAAGGCTCCCGCGCTCCAGGCGTCGAGCACCGAGGCGGCGGTGTTCTCGAAGGCCATGACGAACTCCTCGTCGCCCCGCGAAACCGCGTGCTCCCTCTGCTCGCCGTCGAGATCGGGACGGAGGAAGAGATACCGCCCCAGGCTCGCCTCCTGCGAGCCCAGGAGATAGGCCACGGCCTGGAGATGGCTGCCCTTGCGCACGCGATCGAGGAAGTGCCGGCGCCTCACGTCCTCCCGCTGGGCCAGGGAGATCGGTTTGCCGGTCTTGTAGTCCGTCCACAGGCGGACTCCCCCCGTCCGGTCGACCCGGTCCGCCTTGAAGGCGACCGGATAGGTGCGCCCCCGGCTGTCCGCGACCTTGACGAATCCCTGCTCCTCGACGCCGGCCACGGCGACCGTGTCCCGCCCCCAGTCGGCCTCCCGCGCCGCATCGAGGAACGGCCGGGCGCGCTTTGCGAGAGCACGGGCGAGCCCCGCCAGGAAGACCCCCTCCTCACGCAGCAGCCGCTCGGCCTCCTCGTTCAGGAAACGGCTGAGCACTTCCTCGCGAGGCCACCCGACCGCCAGGGGGAGCCGGTCGCCCACCGGCCCGTCGACGCCGGCCGGCAGCCCGCCCGCCGCGCGGACGATCCTCTCCAGCACGGCGTGGACGGTGTTGCCCAGGAGCAGCGGATCGATCCCCGGCAGGGCGCCCACCGGGTCCGGCGTCGGTTCGAGGCGCAGCAGCCGGCTGAGGAAGGCCTGCCAGGGGCAGGCGGCCAGGTTCTCCAGCAGGGTCACGAAGAGCTGGCGGCGCCGGGGATCGCCCTCCGCCATCGGCTCCATCCGGCCGACGTAGCCGAAGTAGGGACCGGGCCGCGAACGCACCGCCCTCCCCTCGGGCGTGCGCAGGTCCGGGTCCATCTCCTCCAGCACGGCAAGCCGGGAGGCGGCGAGGGCCTCCAGGCCCTTGCGATCCTCTCCGCCCAGACTTTCCTCCAGAGCCAGCGGCAGCACGCGCCCCCACCAGCGCCGGGGGGCGTGAAGACCGGCCATCACAGCGTGCTCGGCGGCGGTGCGGGGCCCCAGGAGCGGCCCGGCCGCCGGCAGCGCCCAGAGGGAGGGCGCCTTGGCCACCTCGGCGCGGTCCCGCAGCCGCTCCACGAGCGGCGACGGCGCGAGCGGCTTGCCGTCGTCGTCCGCCACCTGCCAGGAGAGGGTCACCGAGATCCCCGCCGAGAGGAGCTGGGCGAAGAGGTAGCGCTCCTCGTCGAAGCCCGAGCGCTTGACCGGCACGTCGGGGAGAACGCGCTGGAGCACCCGCCGCAGATCGTCGGGCAGCAGCGGGTCCTCCCGCACGGTGCGGGGGAACACGTCGCGGTTGAGGCCGATCACGAACAGGTGGTCGAACGTCCGCGCCCGGGCCTCGGTGACCGAGAGCACCTGGACGCCTCCCCCCTGGCCGCCGAGCGGCGCGGCCCCGGCGCCGTCCAGGAGGTCCTCCAGCAGCAGGCGCAGCTCGCCGGTCGAGAGCACGAGGTCCGGCGGCGCCTCCCGCTCGATCCGCTCCAGGGCGGCGGTCACCGGCCGGGCGTCGTCCGAGTCGAGCTGCCAGCCCAGCTCCTGCTGGAGCAGCGAGCGCAGCCGCGCGAGATGATCGGCGACCGGGACCTCGTCCGGCCAGGCGACGAGGCGTTCCAGCACCTGTCCCGCGGCCTTCACGGCAGCCTCCAGGATCTCCCCGTCCACCCGGCGCCGGTCGGCATGGCCCTCGCCTTCTCGCCACTCATCCCGCCCTTCCTCCTCGAGCTCTTCCTCGTCTCCGGCCCGCGCGGTCTTCAGCCCCTGGCGGATGGGCAGGGGATATCCACCCTGGCGCAGCACCTCCTCCAGGCGCAGCTCGGTGACGCCGCGCAGCCGGCCGGCCCCCAGGGCGTAGAAGGCGAGGCGCAGGTCCACGAGCGAGCGGCTGCCGCCGGGCAGGGTGGCCATCGAATCGAGCCAGCGGTCGGAGGGCACGGCCTCGCCCTGCCGCAGCAGCTCCACGAAGGCCTGGGCGCGCCGGCCCGCCGGCTCCAGGCCGCCGGTCTCCCCCACTCCCGAGAAGGGGATGCCCAGCCGGCCGAAGTGGCGGCGCAGGGCGTGGCGATAGGGGCTCCACTCGCGGGCCACGATGCCCAGCGCCTCCGGCCGCGCGCCGCCGTCCAGCAGGACGCGCACCCGCCGGGCCACCTCCCGCACCTCGGCCTCGCAGCCCACGGCCTCGACGGCTTCGAGCCGCGGCGGCACCGGGCGCTCGCCTTTCATGGGCTCGACCCGCGCGGCGAGGATGAGCCGCTCCAGGAAGCGGGCGGGAAACGCCCGCTCCACGCCCGCGGCGCCCGCGTCCAGGTCCTCCGGCCGCGGCGGATGGTCCAGGACGAGCCAGGCGCTGCACTTCGAGAGCAGGGCCTGGATCAGATCGGTGGCGACGCCGGTGGCGTCCGCGAAGCCATGAATGAGGATGGACCGGAAGGGCAGCGCCCGGTCGGGATCGGCCTCCACGATCTCCGTGACGCGGCGCAGGAGGTTGGCCACGCGGCCAAGGTCGTACTCCCGCATCCACCCCTCGGCCCGGGCGGCGGCGCGCACCAGCGCCCGGGCGCGCTCCACCTCCGCCCGCGACGCCACGTGAGGCCCGTCGCTCGCCAGTGCCTCCTCGGCAACGTCAGCGTGGACCGGCTCCAGCCCTGCGTCCAGGAGATCGCGGATCGTGCCGCTGACCGTGCCGTAGCCGTCGACCAGATCCTCCAGCCCTCGCCGCAGGGCGGGCTCGGCCCGGGCGGCCCGCTGGGAGAAGGCCTCGAACAGCGGCGAGCCCTGGGGCGCCGGCTCGCCGGCGTGCTCCAGCACCTCGGAAGCGAAGCCGAAGAGGGTCTGCAGGACCACCCCCGCCGCCGACTTCCCCCGCCGCCGGACGATGGCCGCGCTCAGGTGCAGCCGCAGGCTTCGGGATGGAACGACGATCCGCACCGGCCGGACCAGGAGAGCCGGGTCCTTGCGCGTCTCCTCTAGCAGGGAGTCGAGCCGCTCCAGAAGCATCCGCTCGGCCGCCCGCGCCCCCTGGGCGATCAGGACGCGGCCGGGAGGACGGGGCGGAGCCGGGAGGACGTCGAAGAGGCTGAGCTGTTGCGGCACAGAGAGAGGATATCGCGGAGGCAGGGCACGGAGAGGCCGAAAAAAGGGACACCAGGGACTTCGAGGACACCAAGGACTATGAAAGAAGCTTTCCTGTCCTTGATGTCCCTGACGTCCTTCATGTCCTTTCTTCTTCGATCCGGGAGGGAATCCGCGCCCGCCGCAGGAGATCGCCGAAGTGGCTGGTGACTCCCACGCGTCCCAGGAGGACGATGCCCTCCTCCGTGCCCTGCACCTTGGCGATCAGCTCGCGCAGAGCGTCAATCCCCTGAGAGATCTCCAGAGATCGATAGATCTCGGCATCCCCAGGGAAGATGACGCGGCCGGAGGAGACGGCGGCGCCGCGGTGGAGTTGGACGATCCAGGGCCGCGCGCCGTCGTGGACCCACTCGAAGCGGACGGCGCCCAGCCGGCCCGCGGCCCGCCGGTAGAGATCCTTCAGGGAAGACTCGACCCCGGCCGGCAGCTCCTCCGGCGGCTTCCGGCCGAGCATGAAGTCGTCTCCGCGGCCCACCACGCCCTCGACCAGCGGCTCGCCGTCCGGCCCCGCGAGCAAGGCACCGGAATGCCGGGCATCGACTCCCTCCTGCGCCAGCACCGAGGCGATGGCGTCGCCCTCCGGGTCCTCCTCGCGCAGCAATCGGAACGGGTCAATCCAGCCGCGGTGGGTGGTGAAGCGCCCCGGCACCTGCTCCAGCGGGCAGGTGCGCAGCCACGTCTCGGACGAGCCCGTCCCCGTGCCGAAGGTGAACGGCGCCAGCCGCCGGGGGAAGACCATCGTCCGGGGAACGGAGAGGCCCAGGGCGTCGGCGATCACCAGGCCGAACGCCTTGTCGCCCAGGTGGCGGCTGAAGCGGTGGGGCCACTCGATGCGCGGCGCCACGGGCGGCGGCCCCGGCGTCTCCATTTCCCAGAGCGTGGTGTGCTCCCGCCGGTAGCCCCGCTTCAGGGGGTGGATGGTCCACTCCACCCGCGCCTCCCGCCGCTCCGGCAGAGCCGGCTGAAAGCCGTAGACCGTCTCCAGCACCCGGAACCCCAGGTCCCGCGGCAGCGCGCACGCTCCCGGCTTCTCGACGCAGCGCGGCGTGTCGCCCGGCGCGAACTCAAGCAGATCGCCGAAGGCCACACCCGAGACGCCGCCGTCCTCGACGTCGATGGTCTCGTTGACGATCGTGTAGAGGCCGTCCGCCGCCAGCCGCCGAAGCTCGGCCAGGATCTCCCCGGGCTCCTTCCGGCCATAGAAGAAGGAGCGGTTCTTCGGATCGTCCGGCTGCCAGCTCCGGATGTTGACCGACCCCTCGGGCGAAACGGTAAGGAGGGCACCCACGGCCTCCTCCAGGGAAGCGAATCGCTCGCCCTGAGGGAAGCCGCGAATCCAGACGTGCCGCACGCCCAGGTCCGGCCCGAAGCTGACGAACTGCGCAACGTTCCCCTGCCGCGCCAGCCGGTCGAGGATGTCGTCCTTGAAGTGGCCTGCCATGGTCGACAGGATATCCTGCCGGCAAGGTACGGGCCGAGCGCCTCAACCATTCCCTACCCACGCATCAGGAGGTGGCATAGAATAGGCCCTGGTTTCGGGGGTACACAGATGACAAGAGTCGAGACGATCGAAGCGGAAGTCCAAAGCCTCTCTCAGGAGGAGTTCGACGAGCTCCGAGAGTGGATTCTAGAAAAGGACTGGCAGAGATGGGACCGGCAGATCGAAGAGGACGCCGCCGCCGGGAAGCTTGATAAGCTCTTCGAGCAGGCTCTTGCCGCTCATCAGGCTGGCGAGAGTCGAGAGATTTGAAGCACTTCGCCAGTCCGGAGTTTTGGAAGTTCCTGGCGGCTCTTCCTGGTGAGGTCCAGCAACTTGCGCGTAAGAACTATGAGTTGCTCAAAGCGAATCCCCACCATCCCTCGTTGAGGCTGAAGAGAATAGGGCCATATTGGTCCGCCAGAGTCGGCCAGGGGTATCGTGTTCTCGGCAGGGACGTTCCTGGTGGCATTCTGTGGGGCTGGATCGGGCCTCATGCCGAATACGACAAGCTCCTGAAATAGCTTTGCATCGTGGTCTCAAGGCATCTTCCCCACGAAGTTAGGGCTCGTCACAGAATAACTGCACCAGATCCCCCGGCTTCCTTGGTCCAAAGATAGGGGCGCACCAGCCTAGGCACGCGGCCCAAAGGCGTTGAGACCAGCCCGCGCGCCGATCCCGAACATCTCGGCTTCGAGCAGCTCCGCCGGAATCGCGGCGCAGTTGATCGCGACGAGCGGCATGCCGGCGCGGGACGACGAGAGGTGGATGGCTTCAGCCAGGGGCTCTTTGCCCACACCGGTCTCGCCGGCAAGGAGGACGGAGACGTCCCAGCGCGCCACGGCCTGGATCTGCGCGTAGATCTCGCGCATTTCCGGCGCGGTGCCCGGCACATGGCCCTCGGGAAAGGTGAGGCACGCGTCGGCCGGCTTGCTCGACGGACGGTCAGGGGGCTGGAGAAACGCGGACGAGGCCTCGACCGTGATGGTTTCCCTGGGACCCTGGAGCCGTTCGGCGGGGGTGATCTCGATGGCGATCCGGTCGGCGGCGTCATCGAGGCGCCGGAAGCGGAGCTCCAGCGGACCGAAGGCGAGCCGGTCTCCCGGCGAGAGCTCGGCGCGGCGCACCTTGTTGCCGTTGAGGAACGTGCCGTTCTTGCTTCCCTGGTCGATGACGGTCACCCGGTCTCCTTCGACGATCAGGACGGCGTGGCGCCGCGAGACTCCCGCGAACGGAAGCACGTGCCGGGCTGGAGCATGACTGCCGACGGCATTGGAGCCCTCGGCGAGGTCGAGGGCCAGCTCGACGCCGTCGAGGTGGCCGAGGAGCCGGAAGGTGGTGCCGGAATCGGAGCGAGGATCGTCCACAGGGATGGGCCGGGGCTGAGAGGATTCATCCGCATCCTACGCCATTTCAAGCGGAGGGTGCATGAGAACCTGGCGCGACGCGACGCAGACGATTCCGGGGTTGCGGGAGCAGGACGCCGTCTCCATGCCCGCCGGCGAGGAGAGGACGGACGGCGACGGGATCGCGGGATCGCGCCTCGGCCGCTATGTGATCCTCTACCGCCTGGGCAGCGGCGGCATGGGAGTGGTCTTCGCCGCCTACGATCCGGAGCTGGACCGCAAGGTCGCGCTCAAGCAGGTACGCCAGGAGACCGGTTCGCCCGCGGCCCGCGAGGCGCTGCGCCGGGAGTCCCAGGCGATGGCTCGGCTGTCGCACCCCAACGTCGTCGCCGTCCATGACGTCGGCGGCGACGGGCACGATGTGTTCCTCGTCATGGATCTGATCGAAGGGGTCACGCTGGACGAATGGCTGAAGCTCGGCAAGCGGGGCTGGCGCGACGTCCTGCGCGTGTTCGTCCAGGCGGGGCGGGGGCTCGCGGCGGCGCACGCCGCGGGCGTGGTCCATCACGACTTCTCGCCGCGCAACGTCCTCGTGACGGCGGAGGAAAAGGCGCTCATCGCCGATTTCGGCCTGGCCCGGACGCTGGGGAAGCCGGGTGTCGAGCCGCCGGACGAAGCGGTGCGCTGTACTCCGGCCTATCTCGCGCCGGAGAGGCTCCTGGGCATCGCCGTCGATCCGCGCAGCGATCAGTTCAGTTTCTGCGCCTCTCTCTACCGTGCGCTGTATGGAACGGCGCCGTTTCCGGCCGACAGCCCGGCGCTCTATCTGGAGCGGGTGGGACGGGGCGCCCTGGCGCCGCCGCAGGACGGAAGGCGCCTGCCTCGGCGTCTCCTGTCTCTGTTGCGGCGAGGCCTCGACGCCCGGCCGGAGAACCGCTTCGCGACGATGCCTGAGCTGCTCGGGAGGCTCGAAGCGGCCCTACGCCGAGCCCACCGCCGGAGCTTTGAGACACGTCAAGCTGGCCCCTACTCCCTTCTCCATCGCCCCATTTTCATGCTATAACAGCATCGCTTCAGTCTCATGGGAGGAGAGTCGATGGCTCGAGCCGGCTGGCTTTCGTGGTGTGATTCCAGGTTTCTCCTGGCCCTGAGCGGCCTGTTCCTGAGCGCCGGTGCCATGGCGCAGCCCGCTTCGCTGGTGCGGGATCTCACCCCCGGCACGGAGCAGGGCCTCCAGGGCTACACATCCTTCCTGGCCCGCCTCGGCGGCTCCCTCTACGCCACCGGCACCGATCCTCTCCATGGCACCGAGCTCTGGCGCTTTGCGAGCGACGGCAGCGGCGGCGAGCTGGTGGCCGATCTCTGCCCGGGCCCCTGCAGCTCGTTTCCCCGGCAGGCGATCGTCGCCGGCGACCGCCTTTTCTTCATCGCCGAGGACGACGCCACCGGGCTGGAGCTGTGGGTCAGCGACGGCACCCGCGCGGGGACCCGGATCGTGCGGGACATCTGCCCCGGGCCGTGCGACGGCCTGGACAACTCCGGGCTCGTCTCTCATCTGGCGGTCCTCGGGAGCCGGGTCTTCTTCACCGCCGACGACGGGACCACCGGCCAGGAGCTGTGGGTGACCGACGGCACGCCCGAGGGCACTACCCTGGTGAAGGATCTCTCCCCCGGGCTGTTCCGCTTCGAGCCGGTGGATCTGACCCCGTTTGACGGCGCCCTGTACTTCGCGCCGGGCGTTACGGATCTGGGAGGAATCTGGAGGAGCAACGGCGCGGCAGGGGGCACACTTCGTTTGAACGTCCCCTGCACGACCGGCTGCGACTCGTGGCCCCGCGTCCTTGGCGCCACCTCGCAACAGATGCTACTGCAATCGGGGTTCTGCCATCCCGGCCAGGAGTCCAACTTCTGGACGTACGACCCCACGGGCCACTTCCATTCCCTTCCCATCTGCGCCACGGACATCTACACGACCGCCGTCATCCGCGGGAACGAAGCCTTCGTCGGCGTGGATCAGCCGGCGAGCCTGTGGCGGATCGATCTGCCGAGTGCCACCGCGGTACAGCTTGCAAGCTTCCCCGCCAACGGCGGACCCCGGGGACTGGCGGTGAGCGGCGGCCTCGTCTTTTTCAGCTCCTTCAGCTCCGTCGATACCGCGACAGGTTCCGAGCTGTGGGTGAGCGACGGCACCGCCGCCGGGACTCGCTCTCTCGACCTCTTTCCAGGACCCGCGGGCTCCTTTCCCAGCGGCATCACCCCGCTGGGGGAGCGGGTGGTCTTCAACGCGGCGAGTGCAACCACCGGCTTCGAACCCTGGGTGAGCGACGGCACCCTCGCGGGAACTCATGTCCTGAAAGACATCTGGCCCGGACCTCAAGTGGTGACGACGAACGGGTCGACCGGGTCGTCCTCCCCCTACGGTTTCGTACCCTCCGGCTCGGAGGTCTTGTTCTCCGTGCGAGAACCCGGCAACCTCTTCGCCCTCTGGCGCACCGACGGCACCACCGCGGGCACCCGGCTGGTGAGCGAGATGAACGCCCCGCATCCGGTCTCCTCCCGCATCGCCGGCCTGACCGCGGCGGACGATCGTCTCTTCTTCGTCTACGCACCCACCGCCACGGGGCCGGCGCAGCCCTGGATCTCCAACGGAACGGGGCCGGGCACGCAGCGGCTCGACTCGACCGGCCAGCCAGTCAATGCGTTTCCCGGCGGCGTCACGCTGGCCGGAAGGCTCTACTTCATCGCTCTGGACTCCACGAAACAACACACCCTGCTCTATCGCAGCGATGGAACGCCCGGCGGAACCGCCCAGGTCGCCGGAGACTTTCGCGATCCCTTCTTCCTGACTCCGCTGGACGGCAGATTGTTCTTCGTCGCGACCGACAGCTCCTGCTCCTGCCAGGTTCTCTTCGTCCTGGACCCCTCCAGCGGCCAGGTAGAGCCGCGAGGATTGGCCGGCGGCATCGGGAGGCTGCTTCCCTTCGGCCACAGCCTGCTGTACGTGGCGCAGTCGACTCTCTGGATCACGGACGGGACCTCCGGCGGAAGCCGGGCTCTGATGCCGGTCAGCTGCCTCAGCGCGCTGATCGATTTGGCTCCCGTCGGGAATCAAATGCTGTTCACGACCGCTGGCCCCGGTCTCTCCGGCTGTCCGCCCGGAGGCTCGGCCCTCTGGCGCACCGACGGCACGCCCTTCGGCACCGTGCAGCTTCACAGCTTCCCCGAGGTTCCCTTCCGCCAGCACCAGGTCACGCTGAACGGGCTGGTCTCCCTCGGCTCCCGAGTCTTCTTCCTGGTACCCACGAGCACCGGCGACGAGCTGTGGGGGAGCGACGGCACGGCGGCGGGAACCACGCGCGTCAAGGCTCTCTCGCTCGGCTCCCTGCCCGCCGCCGCCCGCCAGCTCACCGTGGCGGGCGACCGGCTGTTCCTCGCGGTGTTCAATCCGGAGACCGGCGAGGAGCTGTGGACCAGCGACGGCACCCCGGCCGGCACCCACATGGTGGCCGACCTCAACCCGGGACCGTCGGGCTCGGCCCCGCAGTCGCTCACGGCCGTCGACGGCCGGCTCCTCTTCGCCGCCGACGACGGCATCTCGGGCCTCGAGCTGTGGGCCTCCGACGGCACCCGGGAAGGCACCGTCCTGCTTCAGGACGTCGCTCCCGGACCGGCGCCCTCCTCACCCAGCAACATCACCGTCACCCGCGACCGCGTCTTCTTCCTCGCCGACGACGGCGTTCACGGGCGCGAGCTGTGGTCGATGCGGCGCTCCGCCGCAAGCTGCCCGGCGAGCGACACCACGCTCTGCCTGCAAGGCGGACGCTTCGCCGTCACCGTCCGCTGGCAGACCCCCAACGTCCCTGGCGGCCAGGGAGCCGGCCATTCGGTTCCCGTCTCCGGCAGCGATCAGACCGGCACCTTCTGGTTCTTCAGCCCGTCGAACGTCGAGCTGCTGGTGAAGTTGATCGACGGCACCGCCCTCAACGGCTCCTTCTGGTTCTTCTCCGGCGCCCTCTCCGACGTCGCCTATCAGATCGAGGTCAACGACCTGTTCACCGGCGCCACCCGCACCTACACCAACGCCGCAGGCAACCTCTGCGGGCAGGCGGACACCGCCGCGTTCCCCGGGCCTCCTGCCCCGGCGGCGGCGGTGTCCCGGCCCGCGGCGGCCCAATCCGCCGTTGGAAGCTGCGCCACTCCCTCCCCCAACACCCTCTGCCTCGGCGCCGGCGGGCGCTTCCGCGTCGAGGCCGCCTTCCGCAATCAGCACGCCGGCGGCGCGCCCGGGGTGGGAACGAGCCTTCCCGGTACGGCCGACAGCGGCTTCTTCTGGTTCTTCGATCCGGCTCTGTACGAGCTCGCCGTGAAGGTGCTCGACGGCACCGCCGTCAACGGCCACTCCTGGCTTTTCTATGGGGCCCTGTCAGACGTCGAGTACACCTTGACCGTTACCGACAGCCTCACCGGAGCCCGGAAGACCTACCACAACCCGCCGGGGCAGCTCTGCGGCCGGGCGGATGTGACGGCGTTCTGAGCGCTCAGGCGCTTGTTGCCCTCCGCGAGAGGTACGACCGTAGCTCGCGGAAGAACTTCGGCCAGCCGGATTCGATGCTCGTGAGCTGATCGTCCCAATCGGCGCTGCTCGCGAACACGCTGTGCTCCACGCGCACCACGCACGAGCCACCGGAGCTCGCCTCGACCGTCCACTCCGTGGCGAGCGGCGGCGCCTTCGGCCCCAGGTCGGCGCTCTCGGCGGCGAACCGATGAGGCGGTTCCCAGGCGGTCGCGGTCGCGCGCGACTCCATCCCAGGACCGAAATGCGAGACGATGGCGCCGCCTTCGCGCTCCTCGATCTCGGTCGGCACGAACCAGGCCGAGACTCCAGGCCCCGTCGCGATGGCCTGCCACACCTGCTCGGGGCTTCCGGGGACCTCGACTTGGACCTGGATCGACCGGCGTCCGGAGGCCTCGATTTTCACGCTCATGATGACTCCTTGATATCAGATTCACGAGGCAAAGGGTGCGCCACGCCCACCAGGCGATGTGCACGCCCCCAGCTTACAGGATCGCCGTCCATTTCATCTTGGAAGGGCTCGCAACTGGCAGCAAGCCAGGAGGAAGACGATTCGCCATGAATACCGCCGGCCAGCTCGAACGCCACGGAACCGTCCCCCAAGTCACCTGACTTGCCTCGACTACGAAGGCTCACTCCAGCCCTCTCGGCGCACTACAGCTAGCAAAGGCAGTGTTCTTTCTTGCGTTGTGAGCTCTGCCCGGACGCCGCAAATGACTGGGGTAGTCCGTGGCTTTGATGGAGGTGTCGTATGTCCAGACCACTTGGAACGATGTTCGGAATTGTAGGGGTGGCCGCCTTCCTGGCGTTCGCGTCTACGGCGTCAGCCGGAACGCGCGGCCTTTCCACCACGCTCGAAGCCCAGAAGGGCTTCATCGGCGCGTCTGACGACGCGGTCGTGAAAATCACCTACCGCAACGACTCAGCGGAGGACATCTACCTCGTCCGCTGGCAGACCGCCCTTCAGGGGGTCGAGGGCAACCTCTTCGACGTGAGCCGCGACGGCCAGGAGGTCCCTTACACCGGCCGCCTCTACAAGCGCGCCACGCCGCGGGCCGAGGACTACATCCGCATCCCGGCCGGCGCCTCCCGGTCGGCGGACGTCGAGCTGTCGAGCGTCTATGACCTGTCGCGCACGGGCGAGTACTCGATCCGCTACCGGGTCTCCCTGCAGGACGGCCTGCGGATCGACAACGCCAAGGCGATCTCCAGCCTCGGCGGGCTCCGCGATCTGGAGTCGAACGTGGTGTTCCTCGGAGTGGAGCGCAACGAGCGGGCGGGCCGCGCCATCGAGACTCTGGTCCAGATCGACGAAGCCATCCACGGTGAGAAGGCTCTCACGCCGAGCTACGTGAGCTGCTCCTCCAGCCGCCAGAGCCTGCTGGTCACGGCGCTCAACAATGCCCAGGGATTGGCGCAGAGGTCCCGCGACTACCTGAACAATCTCCCGACGGCTTCCCGCTCCACCGACGTCAACTACAAAACCTGGTTCGGCGCCTACACCTCGGCCCGCTATTCGGGAGTGACCAGCGACTACGTCAACATCTATAGCGCCATGTCCACCAAGGCTTTCGTGTTCTACTGCGACTGCACGGACAGCTCCTACGCCTACGTGTTCGCCAACCAGCCCTACAAGGTGCACCTCTGCGGTGCCTTCTGGAACGCTCCCGCTCTGGGCACGGACTCCAAGGCCGGCACGCTGGTCCACGAGACCAGTCACTTCACCGTCGTCGCGGGCACGCAGGATTACGCCTACGGCCAGACTGCCTGCCGGAGCCTGGCGACCTCGCAGCCGACCAAGGCCGTCCACAACGCCGACAGCCACGAGTACTTCGCCGAGCCCCGCTAATCCCCGTCACCGCGCGGGCGGCACCTGCCGCCCGCGCTTCACGCTGCTTCGCTGCTATTGGGTCAGTTGGTCCGGAAGTCGATCTCCCAGAAATTCAGCGTTCCGGTATCCACCGCGGCCAAGTCGCGCACGCGCAGCTTCCACGCGCCGTTAATGGCCTTGCCGGTGAACGCCGAAAGCGCTTGCGCCGGTGCCGTCAGGTCGGCGTACACCGTCTGGATGTTGTCGGTTCCGGAGCCGGTCCGGTTGTGCAGCAGCACGGTGGTGTTGTCCGGACCGATCAACGCCACCTCCAGGTCGCCCTGGAAGGTGTGGGTGATGTCGACCCGCACGCTCAGGCTCACGATGGTGCCGGTGGCCGCGACGTTGATCGTGCTGGTGATGCCGGTCGTGTTGTTGTCGGGGATCGCCGTGTTGGCGGTCAGCGTGGAGTAG